>ENA-ORSY01000337-ORSY01000337.1-human-gut-metagenome-genome-assembly--contig:-NODE-337-length-50061-cov-12.296424_pt1 | contig 50061 bp, 72 predicted proteins | sample MGYA00242193_ERZ509160 | MGnify/ENA primary metagenome ERZ509160 (study PRJEB26280, sample SAMEA2338670) | human gut metagenome | biome: human gut; feature: human-associated habitat; material: faeces...
TACATCACCTGCTCTTAGACCAATATTGCCATGGTAATTAAACCATCCTCCGCAGGTTTCTTTGAAATGCTCGTATTCCGTATCTCTTTTAGGCATTATACAATCCTTAAATAATTCCTATTTGAGTTAATAATGCACATTTTACTTCTTTTGCTTCTTGCCAATCTAATTGCTTGATATGCCACTTAACATTTTCTCTATTGATCGTTAAGATTTGTTCCGCTTTTGCCATTCCGTACTCATGTCCTGTATCAATCATTACGTGGCATGGCAAATCTGTTCTTTTTAAATTGCTAGTAATTGGAATTACATTTACTGTTTTACTCCCTTTATTCTGAATATCGTTTGAAATAACGATACAAGGTCTCCTTTTATAAAGAATCGTATTACTATATTTTGGCAAGTCACACCAATAAATGTTATTGTTTAGGATTTCCATAATGATAACCTCCTATCCTTCCTAATTTATCCTCTAAATTTCTGTTATGCTGCTTCAACCCGTATATTTTTCTATCTCTCTCGATTAAAGCCTGTTTAATTAATACCATATCGTCATATGCTTCATATAATCCGTTGTCTTTCAGGGCTTTTTCTACATTTTTAAAACTTGTCTCTACCTGATTCATTGCTATCTTCTTCATTCCAATCCATTCCATATACATCATCTACTGTATCATCTACTGCATCATCCTCATTTTCCTTGATTGGAACACGTACAATTTTAGTTCCAATTCTATGTGTAAATAAGATGCACACTGCCCAAATTGGATGAACATGAATTACCATGTACGCAGTAAATATCATTACCGCTATATTGTGAATTGCCATACTTAAATACATCATTTTGCTATTTTCTCCTTCACATATGTAGCTTTCAAATCTTCTACTTCGACCCCTTCTTTACTCCATGCAGCATCCCAAATTTCATTTAATAATGAATCTACAACATTGCATGAATCACTGTTATTAACATCAGGAACACTGATTTTCAATTTAATCATTACGTCTGTACTTTCTTTAGGCTTATTTCGTTTCTTCAAACCCATCATACGACACTCCTCTATTTCGATACTTATACTTTCTTGCTTCATATTCGGCTTTGTTGAGATCATCAATCAATCTACCATTTTCAAGTTCCAATTCATTAATTCGTTCTGAAACAACTAAGGAATAAAGGAGCATTGAAGCAATACCCCCTATAAATACTCCTGCAAAGAAATAAATCATCCAACCACCTCGCATTTTGCTAGGATGTCTCCAATTAGTTCATTGTCATCAATGCCTTTAAAGTATCCTTTTTCCTTCATCCCGTTTAAAGAATTAAATACTTTAAAACTGTATACATCTGAATAGCATTCTAATAATTCTTTTTCAAATTTAGTTAATTTATATGTTGGTTTTATATGTGGCTGCTTTAGCCAATCTTTTGCAATTTTATGACATTCTTTTTGATTGATTTTAAAGTCACAGTCATTGCAATTAGTTTTATAGCATAACTTAGGTCTTCCCTTGACTACTGCTAAACTCTCCAAGCAATTATCTAGAATTTCATCTTTGTAATATTCAAGATTAGTTACTTCTGGATTTCTTGCTTCTTTTATTTCTGTCTTTTCGTCTAGCCAATGAAGCTCTTTAACTTGTTGGATAATTGCCTGTAATAAATCACTCTCGATTACATTTTCCATATTAGTATCTATGGTGATTTCTTCTTTTGATAAATCAAATGTGATTCTAAAATATCCACTTCCAAATCTTTGCAAATAAGTTATTTCCTCATTTTCTTCATTTCTCTTATATCTTTGCTCTTCAAACATTTCTTTCGCACTCATCATAGCCAATTCAACTCCTCACATTGTTTATTGATCGCTTTTAATTCATCTACATCTAAATTTTTTATTGTATTTCCTGCTGCGGATTCTATATAAGAATGCACAATTTCAGTTCTCAAATGAAACTCAATTACTTTAAGCCTAATATAATTCCCTTTTTTATACACAATAAAATCATCAAAAAACACGTTTTGTATAACCAAGATCATTGAACATCTGCTCAGCAGTTTTTTCTTTGTGTTCCTCATCAATTCTTTGGAATGGTGCCCAAGCAACAATAGATTCGCAAGAAACGAACGCTTCATCATCTTCATCTCTTTCTGAATCATAGAAAGATATAAATTCACCGAATGATTTATGTTCCTGACTATAATAGCAAACCCCATATTCACCTAAAAAGCATCCATCTTTAAACTTTACTAAATACAAATCACTAAACAGTGGTTTTGATTCGCTATACATTTTCCATGTGGTCATCTTTTTATCCCCCAATCCAATGCTTGTCCACAATTTGGGCAAAATTTCATGTTTGGATGTGCATTGTTAATATCACTCATCTGTCTATTACACGATGGACATCTTCGTGTATGCCTTGTAGCCACCAACTTTTTTGGAGTTGCTCTTTCAACCAATTCTTGTAATGTTTCGCATGAGCTATAATAAAAGTTTTGTAAATACTTTGCAGTGTGATATCCATCACCACTTTTATCTAGCACTATGTTTTTAATCTCATCTAATGCTTCTTTATATTTATTCATTTTCTTCTTCTCCTTTTAACAACTGCCCACAGAATGGACAACGTGGATAATACCTGTTTCCATGATACGTCGGAATTGGTACAACTCCATGCTTGCAAGTTGGGCAAGATAACATCATATCGCCGAATGGGCCAAACTCAATATCTATTGGTTTCTTAGGTGTTTCTTTATCCATAAATTCCCTCAACAATTGAAAATATGCCTTGGCACGATCAGTTTCTTCTATGTTTGCTGCTTTGCACGTAATTTGATGTTCTTTTTCAAGAACTTGCAACAATTCTTGATATTTATTCATATGCCTTTAATTCCTCTTTAAGCTCGTTTATAGCTTCTTTAACGAACTTTAAATCCATATCATAGTCACTAACTAAATCCGCCATTCTACAGTTCGAATAGCCTTGTAAAGCTCCTTCTAATGTAGAGTGAAACGAAATCTGTTTCTTGATTTCAGTTTCTACTCCGTCTTTGCTCTTTTGAATTGCATCTTGAACTAAAGTGTAGCTTTTTCCATCTGATACGATACTGTATCCGTTTTTTAAATTAATCATTTACTTTCTCCTTTAATGATTCTAATTCTCGAATAAAATAATTAAAAAGATTTATTTTCGTTTCGCATACTTCAATATCTCTTGTTAATCTGTCAAGTCTTTTCCCTCTTTCATCTCGTAATAAACAACAACCCTTTATCGTTAGTTGAATATCACTCATGTAAGTCCTCAAATTATAATCACAACTGCTAATTTTATCTTCTAATTCAGTAATTAATTCATCAATTCTTTCTTCAATCATCTGTATTTTCTTCTTTCTCTTTTAAATATTCATCATATTTATTGGCTATAAATTCATCCATATCTTGTTTCGTGAATCCTAGACTTAATAATTCGTCTTTGTAATTCATTCCATATGTCCAAGAATCTATATCCAAATATTGTTCTAGTGAATAGGAATCAACATTTAGATATTTACAATTACATTTAAGAATGAATTGCTTATATAAATCTATTTTTAAACGCAAATCATTCATTACTTCATTTATTTGTGCAATATCTTCACTATGTAATTCTTGTTCATCTTTTAGCTTTCTTTTTAAATACTCGTTATTAAACTTTAATACATCATATGTTTCTAGTGACATTTGAACAAACGCTTCCATTAGTACCCCTCTTTCAATCTTTCTTTATTGATCTCATTCTTGCGAATGTATTCGTTATAGATTTCTTCAATCGAATATCCTAAATGCAATCCTAATGCGATTACATAAGCTAATACGTTATCATCTCGTGTTAAACTGATTACACAACTAAATGCATATGCCTGTCCAAATCCTAAATCCGTTTTAAGCTTGTTGTAGTTCCACTTAATATCTTCATATTGATAGCATCCTGAACCGAACTTGATTTCGTACATTAATGCGAAATGCACAACATCAATGTATTCTTCAAACACTTTAGCTTCGTCTTTAGGCTCTTGCGTGAACTTCCACCAACACCAATCCGATTTCTGAGCGTGCATTAATTCACCTAATTCATCAAACAATGCACTTTCTAATTGAGTTTTAGAAACATAGTCTACATTATGTTTCTTAAATACTTCCTCATCATATGCTTTCTGTCTTTCAAGCATATCTTTAATTAATTCTGTACTTGTCATTTGTTTCTCCTTTTATAATTCAACATTTTCAATCAATGCTCTTTTTTCAAGAACTGATAAATACAATCCCATGTATTTTTGTTGCTCTCTTAACAACTCAAGTGGGCAATCATGCTTAGTTACTTCTTTTCCTAGCATTGTTTCTACTTCAATCTTGTTGCAGAAATTCTTCAATTTCTCATATCTGATTTTTACTTGGCTATATTCTGCAATGAATCTGTCCTTGTAATCTACAGAGTTCATCAACTCTACTGTCTCTTTTAATTCCATGTTGTTTTTCTCCTTTTTTTCTTTGATTTTTCTAATCTCAATTGATGCTGGATAAACTTGCAAAGCTTTTTGCTTAATTTCAAAAGATTTTTGATTTCTAATCTTATTCCAAACTTCTTTTTCTGAATCAGCTTCTACGATTTCCGATAATTGAGCGAATATATTCGATTTAAATAAATATTTTGCCATGCTTTTCTCCTATTTTGAAAACAATAGTTTTCCTTTCTGCTCCGCCTTAAATTCTTCATATCTTTCAATCATTTTAGGCGTTGCCCATTCAGGTATACCTTCAAAAACTTCTAAAATTTTAGTGTCTTTGTAATGAGCTAATTTATATTTATCATCAAATAAATAAACTCTATTCCTGATTTGCAATCCCTTTTCTTTGACTTTGCCTACATATTCCCATTTGCCTTCGATATTTCTTTCAATAACCGAATAGCAAATTTCAACAAATCTACATAGATTGATTTCGTCTTTTCTTATGTAATTTGCTTTTCTCATCCTTGTTTCTCTATTCATTTGTTCACATCCTTTTTAAAACAACGTAATCTGTTCAAATTTTTCTCCATTCTGTTCAAATGTGTTTTCTTCATAGTTTTTGACTAAATCTCTATATTTGCTAGTAAATGTTCCTTTATATCCTTTTTCATTTATGACTGTACGATCTTCTAAATCAACTTCTTCATTTTCTAAAGGTTCAAATACTAACGCTCCTAATTCATAGTCAACGTAGTATTCTGCATTTGGGAAAACACGTTTGATGTACTTGTCTGCTTTCTTTAGTTCTAGCTTATCTAGGAAGCTTGCATACCTTCCGTAAACTTTATCCATTTTCTCGGCTTAATAGTTTAAAATAATTTGATTTCCTCAAGTCTTTCTTTTGCAATGTCGAAATACTCACTATCTATTTCACATCCAATAAACTCATATCCTAATTCTTTACAAGCGACACCTGTTGTTCCACTTCCCATAAAAGGGTCAATTATAATAGAGTCTTTAGGCAAAACACCTACAACCTTTTTCATAACCTCTAAAGGCATTTGGCAAGGGTGCTTAGTTTTAACCTTTGATACATTCTTAACTTGGTTCACATTCCACCAATCGTAAAGTTTGCATCCTAGCTTGCCTTCCTCTATTCTCTTTTTGATTCTTTTGTCGTTTGGGTTTTTATATGGTTGAAGCACTTGCTTGAAATTAGGCTCAACACCGAAGAAAGCAATATCTCTATGTTGCTTTGCAGTGTTTGAGTTATATACCCATGAGCAAACTCTTGTTGGCACATCCCCATTGAATAAAGCTATCTTGTATAGCGATTCAGGATAATGTATTACAACGTATGGAGTGTTGTTCATAGTAAATACTTTATTTAAGAAACATAAATACTCTTGTTCACTCATTTTGTCTTTGTATGTATTGTAGTGATAACCAACATTGAATGGAGGATCAGTGACTATTAAAGCCTGCCCCCCCCCGTGAGATTTATCTGTTTTTCCATTTATTTATGCTCCCCAACATACTCTCCAATGTAAATTTCTCCTTTGATAACATACACATTCTTGTAGTTTTGCTTTGTTACCCCAAGAAAATCTTTACCAGGCTTTTTAAAAGCCAGTTTTCCATCTTTTGTACAGTACTTGTATTTGTTATCTCCCTCACATCTTTGAACACTGTACATAAGTTCATCATCATACCTTTTCGCAATCATCTAGAATGGCATCCCTTCGTCATTATCATAGTGTTCAGGATATGATTGATAATTTACTTGATTTGTAAATGGTACTGTTTGTGGTTGCTGCATCTGTTGTTGTTTAGGTTGATACGATTGTTGACTTGCTTGTTGTTGACACGTTTGTTGATAAGCTTGCGTTTGTGGCATTGTAGCATTGTTTAAAGCTAATTCTACGTCCATAACGTACACGCTAGTCTTATATACCTTCTGATTCTCTTTGTTCGTGTATGAGCTTTTTTGAAGCTTTCCGTCAACTGCTATATGTTGTCCTCTAAATCCATATTGATTAATATGTTCTGCATTTTCTCCCCACGCAGTACAATCGAAGAAAGATTTAAACTCTTGTCCATTCTTTCCTTTTTCTTTAACTTCAATCGAGAAGTTACATAGGCTTTGTCCTGTAGCAGTTTTCTTTAAAACAATATCGCTACCGATTTCGCCTGATAAAATAACTCTGTTCATTTCTTTTCAACTCCTTTATACAAATTCAACACCTATTGAATTAGGTCTGATTCCTTCTATCATCTGATACATATGTGATTTAGAAATGAAATTCTTTCTAGCACACTCGGCGATTGAGCTATAGACTGTATCGCCTATTCTCACTTTCTTTTTGTTTCTCAATCCTTGTATCTGAGCTAGTTTAATAACTCTTAGGTTTTCGATTTTCATTTCTCCGTCCCAAACGATTGAGTCGTTTTTTTCTATTTCACCAACAAAAGCTTTGTAGGCTTCAAATAATACGTTCAAGTATTGTTTCCCTTCTTTAAGGTTCACTACAACTCTATAAATGGATTCCGTTTCCTTTTTAGCTTTCATTTCCCTTTGTTTTCCTTTTAGGTCAACAGAAACAACTCTTAAATAACTTGTGATGTAATATCTGATTCCCGTTTTACTTTCGCCCAGTAGTTGGAATTGCTCATCATCTTCACTTGTTACTTTTCTTCTTTCTTCCTCATCTGTTTCAATAGGAAGAAGAATACATCCTTTGTAGGTTTCCTCGTTTCTCAACATCTTATGGAATTGAGCGTTTGTAATGCCCAATTCCTTCATTACATCTTTTGAAGATACGATTCCACGTACAACTGATATATCATTTTTTTCCAACATATAATATTGCACTTGCTACCCCTCCTATTTTTATTCTTTCATCAAATCTCCCAACATCTTCATGCCTTCCTCCTTTTTTGGAGGTGCAGGCAATTGATCGTGTTGTGTATATGTTTCCAAACTGATTTGACCTGAATTTAATAACTGTACTTCTTCTTCACAAATCTCTTTATAAGCTTGTAGAAATCTATCTCGGTAATATTGCAAGTCTTTTTTATTGCTCCACGCAATATCTCTTAACAGATAGCTTCCTCCGAGTGCTTTCTGAATGTTTCTAGGCAGTTTATCGTAGTTGACCTTACTCGTATGAGGGTCACACTTAGCGTTCCTTAAAACGATTTCCCAAGCCTCTCCAGCTTCCTTAGTTTTCCCAATTGCAGTTTTACTGATTCTTGTTTTGACTTGTGCTACGTTTGGAGCAAACTCTCTTGTATCACTTTGGATGATTTGATTAACTGCTTTTGCTACTACCAAGTATTCATAATCCTTAAAAGATACTTGCCAAAGTTTCAAATAGGCTTGTGTATCTTCTTGAGTCATATGTTTGTAACTCATTGGGTAATTGATTCTAAGCACCTGTAAGATTCTTTCAGTTTCTTCTAATGTCAAAATGCATACCCCATTTCTTTTCTCGTCAATTGTCTTTGACCACCATTGTTATTGTTCTGCAACTTGTAGAATGTTGACCAAGTATGTACAATGCTCTGATTTACAATAGCAATCTTGGTAACATCATCTACTGCCAAATTATCTAATACATTTAAAGACAACTTCATAGCTCTAACAGTAAGAGGTTTTCTTGCTTTCGTACGCATTTCTACAAAACCATGCAATGCATCCTGCAAATCTTTGTTTTCTGTATACTCTGCAATAACAGAATTAACACTTTCTTTTTTTATATTTTTTTCTTTATATTCATTAGTATTTAATTCTTTAGTATTTTGTTTATTAGTACTTTGTTTATTAGTATTTATTTGTGGTTGATTTTCCGTGCACTGAACTTCCGTGCATTGAATATCCGTGCACTGATTTTCCGTACACGGTAATTTATCATACGGTTTCTCATAAATATCGTAGATGTAATCAAACCTTCCTGTTTCATCTTGAACTCTTGTACGCTTTAAATATTTGTGTTCTTCAAGTTCTTTTAATGCAGTTTGAACCGCTGCTTTATTTTCCTTAACGATTGCAACTAATCCATTTACTGAATAATCCCAATTGCTAGGTAAAGAAAGCATCAAGCCAAGAAGTCCTTTTGCTTTTAGTGAGATTTCTCTATCTTGAAAGTGATAATTGCTCATCACTGTAAATCCTTTAGTGTTATTTACTCTAATTACTGACATACCATTCTCCTTTAATGCAATGTAATTCCATGATAATTAGGTATTTTTCCTTCTAAATAAAGTTTGTAATCGTACCAATTATTCATTTCTTCTAGAACATTCATAAATCTAAGTAGACTTGTGAAAACAAAGTTTTGATAGCCTGAAATATTGCCTGTAGGTTTTACATCAAATTCAAATAATCTTGATGTACCTTTTCCTTCCGTCAACATTTGCACATTCACTAGACATTCGTGATATTGTTCATGAAGTTCTTTTGGAACTATCATCAAGTTTTCTATATCGTTGTTTGAATGGTTTAAGTCGATATGATGAATATGATAATCTTTGCTAAAACTTAATCCGTAATATCGTTTGAATTTTTCACGATAATCTTTTAGTTCCAATGCATCTTTCACTCTTAACACCTCCTAACATTCAGTTCCTATGTACTTTGTATGGAACACTATTGCGACACTAAACGCACTCCAAATGTCAGACTTAAATCCATAGAAATAACCTGGATTTGATTTTGTACCTTTTCCTTTGTTTGGAGTGTCTTTAGCGAACAAATCAATCAGAGCTTGTCTAATAGTTGCGTCTGTCGCCTTCATAGAGTGGCATAGAGTCATTTTTTCTTCACTTCGGTATATTAATGTGGGTTCTATGTCGAAAGCTTCAAATTGCTCTAATAAACGCCCTATAAAGTAGCAAGTTTCAAATGTTGTTTGACCTACAGGCATACCGAAACTTTGTATTCCTTCAATCGCTACATAATCAATTGGATAATTTTCTGCTTTCCAATTTGAGATTTTATCTTGCAATTCTTTGTTAGGAATTTTTCCTTTATCTACAACTGCCGATAAATCATTCTCAACTACAACAAATGCACTGTATTCATTTGCTGGGTCAATGCCTAAAATCATCTTACGCACCTCCGATTTCAAACTTAGTAGCATCAAGTTTTTTCTTTTCTGAATTCATCTTAGCTTCAATACTCTCGTAAGCAGTTTTGAAACGCTTTAAATCAGAATCAACTTTTGCAAACTTAGTTCTTTCCTCAGAAACTTTTTGACCTGCTAAAGCTTCAAAGTATTTAATACTAGGCGCTTTTCCGTCATGTTCACGTTCCCAAGTACTACGTTCTACATAAATAGCTTGATTCGTCTTGTTTTCAATGTCTGCTTTAAGAATGTTTGAACTTTCCTGTAATCTAGCAATCATTTCACCAATTAAGAACATTTGATTTGCGAGGTTTTCAATGTTCAATGCCATTTCCATTACTGCTTCCGCATCAGAGATATAAGCATCAACTAGGATTCCTAATTGTTCTTCTATTTCTTCGTCCTTCCAATGTTTGATTTTGAAGGGATTATATTTAAACAACAATTCATTTTGAGTTAGCATTATATTTCACCTCTGATTCATCAATGTTTCCGTAGATACGTTCTAGGTACTTAATTGCAATCTCTCTCAATTTCTTGCCTTTAGGACTTTCTGAGTCCATGATTCTATGACAACGTTGGCAAGCACAGACTAGGTTTTTTTCAGAACCTAGTCCTCCATTGCTTCTTGAAAGAATTGTGTGTGCTAATTCAATGCGGTATGTACTCCCACAAAATATGCACATTTGGTCTCTTTCTTTTACCAACTTTCTAGTTTTTAAATCTATATCTGTAGCTTGGCTACGTTTGCTTTTATACAAGACTTACACCTTCGGGTTGTGCCCCTTGTGGTTCTTCAGGTTGCGAATATGTTTGTGGTTGTACAGGTGCTTGCTCAATTGATTGTGTAGGTTGTTGAATTGGAGTTTCATCCAATTTCATATCCACATTCATTTCTTCCTCTGAATACATCTGTTGGAAATCGTTAGGGAATGTTTCTCTTAACGCTTGAGTAATCGCAACTTTACGAATCATTGTTGCAGCTTTAGTGCTCCATTGTGAATTAAGCTTTCCGTCCTTGGTTCTTCCTGCGTATTCTTCAAATGAAACTTCAATGTGTGTTGGATGAGATACATTCTTTCTAAATACATCTGCCCATCCACCTACAACTTCTTCACGATCTTTCAAATAGAAAGCGCCTTTTCGGTAAGTTAACTCACCGCTTTCATTATTAATTACGATAATTCCTGCATCTAAACCATCAAACTCTGAATTTCTTTCGGCACGTTTCAAGAAAACATCTTTTGAAACTACCATTTGAGCTGGTGTAGTGTTTCCATACTTGATTAAGTAGCAGTCTTTAATGAATGGATTCAATCCTTGTGATTTACACAAGTTGATGAAATACACAACTTCTTGGTCTGAGATTTGACCATTTCCATTTACTAAGTAATTTCTTACGATAGCTGGAGATAATTTTACTTTTTCTCCGTTGGCAGAAAATTCTACCAATTGATTGTCATTCTTTTTTGCAATATTGTTTTGTAACATAATTAACATTCTCCTTTTTCTAAAATATTGACTTTCACATCATGTTCTTTAATAAATTGATTCAAAATTGGATTAAACGCTTGTAACTCTTCCATAGAGCCTTCAAAACGGAATACACAGTATCTTCTTACTTGAGATTGACTTTGGCTTTCATGAGCTTCAAATTGGCTCTGAGGAATCGTTGTTTGATTCATAGCTTGAGCTTGTTTAGATTGTTCAATCTGAGCATTTACTTTTTCTTGAAGTTTAGCTTTGGCTGCCTTAATCTCATTAATACGTTCTGTAGCTTTACTTAAATCCAACGTTTTACAGAACAATTGGATAACTTGCTCTGCTTGTAGTTCATCTTCGGGAAGTGAAGCTTCGATAAAAGATAATTGTTCTTCGGCTTTCAAGAACTTGTTATTCAATGATTCTTCAATTTCTTTGTTCTTAACAGATTTGTTCAAATATCTATCTTCAAACACTAATTCAAATGGATATTTGTTATTGGTCATGCTTTCCCATAGCTCTTTGATTTGATTACGCTTCAATTCTTTCTCTGCATTATCAATATCATTGATTCCGTTACCTAATTTGTCCGAAGCAGCTTTGATTGTTTTCTCAACTGCCATGATGTCTTTCTTGTCTTGTAGCCACTGAGCGAATACATCATTCTCAACTTGCTTACGCTTATCAGATACAACTTTCACTAAATTGTTAAGTGAAGCTCTATCTGTTTTAGCTTGCTTATAGTTGTTCTCATCAACTACATAGTCGTAAGCTTTCAATCCTTCTTGGATTGCGGGTAATAAATCACTTGCGTTTGTGTACACTTTTCCGTCTTGTGCACGTACCTCTAAATTAAATTCCATATTTCCATCTCCTCTTTTTCTATATAGACAATGTGATAGGTGGTTCTACATCACCTATGAAGTACCTATCCCATTTTTCTATCATGTTTTCTTTTAGATCATTCATACTGTCTAAAGCTTCTTCTTTTCTGTAGGAACGCTCAATGATTCGTGCATCACCATCTGCAAATCTTAGTTCTGCACAATAGATAACGAAATCGAAGTCCGTTACTATTAGTCCTTCTAATGTTTGGCAATAGTAGTTGTCAGGAACTGTTTCATTTCCTTTAGAACCCCATTTTTGCAAACTATGAGAATTAATTATCTTGGATGTTTTGATTTCCAAGATTCCTCTTTCACCTGTTTCTTTGTTGTAAATCAGTCCGTCAGGACTGTATCTTAGAAACTCATATTCCTTAGATACAAGCGTTACGTTATCCATGTATTGCACATCCAACTCAGGATGTTTAGCCTGAAACAATGTTCTTAAACATGGCTCTGCGGTATTTCCGTATTCGATTGCATCATTTGTAATCTGTTGCGAACCGAATTTTTTATCGTGCCACAACTGATTTAATGTTTTCCATGGATTCAAATCCATGAAACAAGCTGCATCCGAACCGCCGATTCCACGTCCACGTTTTTTTAACCATTCTTCATGGCTTCCATACTTTTCAACACTGTATTTATCAGTATCTTGGTAAAGATTCATCCTTACTTCCTCCCCTCAATTTACAAACCTCTTATGTACCAATTAGCTATCACAATGAAAGCTAGAGAAACTAAGAAACAGATTAACGAGCAAATGTAATTAAACTTAGCAGCACGATTAACCATATGCGTTTGTTTTTGACTTCTAACTAGCATTGAGTACTGAGTTTCGTACTCGTTATTAGCAAAAGAAGGAAGCGTGATGCAATCACCTAATTCAACTGCTTTCTTCTTTGCGGTTGATCTAGAACCAGGCTTCTTCGTCTCTTTCTGCTTTGCAACAGTCGAAACAGTAATCTTCGTAGGTGTACTCATCTTGTTCTTCCTCCTCATCTTCATCAATAAAACGGTTGTCATCCAACTCTCTTAAATCATCAATATCCATCATGTTGTTCACACCTTTCTTTGAACTCAGGAAACATCCTGATAAATAACTTTGTTGGAACTTTCTTTGTATCTATCACTTTGGATAGATTTGACTTTTTATAGGCATCCGTTTCGCAAATAAGATTCAACATCTTGTATGCGGTTTTTTTAGAAACACCAAGTTCCATGATGTCTCTATAGCCAAGCAACACTTTCATTCCTTTACACATCTTTTCCCTACTTCAAATCCACACATATAAATGGTTTGAAGCATTGAAGATACGTTTACTAAATCTTCCTTAGAACATCCGTTCTTAATTAGCACATCAAAAACTTTTCCTTCCCAATGCACTGAGTCTTGGAATAATCTAATTGAATCTAATCTGTCACTTTCTAATCTTCCACTTTGTTCTGCCATTTTATTCACCCCTCCTAAGTACTCTTTTAGTGTACTTTGATTTTAAAAAGATAAGCTAGATAGCTTTTGCAACTTCAATTTTTACAACATCAATTGAAATCTTAGCTAATTCACATATTCTTTTTACTTCATCAAAGTAGAAACGTCTTTTTCCAATTTCTTTGTTAGTATAACTAGCAGGAGAAATCCCAAGGTATTTAGCCATTTGTTTCTGAGTCATGTTCAATCCGACTCGGATTTGTTTAATAGTCATTTTCTCCATCCTTAACCTCCTCCGTACACTATTAATTAACTTACACTCATATAGTACTCTGTTTGTGTACTTTAGTCAATAACTTTTTTTATTTTTTTTATAATTATGTTATCTTTCAGTGTACTTTATGATATATTTTAGATAGGTATTTAATTTAGTGCTTATAATTATAATGTATAGATGAAAGAGGTGAGGACATGAACAAATTTGAATACCAAGGACAAGCATTAAAGGAATTGAGAAACAAGGCTAATTACACAATGTTAGAAGTAGCGGAAAGAAGGGGCAAAACAAAATCATGGCTTTCAGAAATCGAAAATGGTAGAAAAAATGTCTACTTTGAAGATGCTAAATGGTTGTGTAATTTGTATGGTGTCTCACTACAACACTTAGCCGATTTAATAGATCAATACCAAAAATAATAAATGATAGAGAATGATATAAATAATTTGTATTGTTTTTGTAGCACAAAACGTCCGCATTAAAACATGATAAACTTTAAGTGCCTGTGAATAGGCAACTGTATTTTCATCTCTCTCTATTTCATGGAAGGCACACTCGCTAAAGGGTGTGTTTTTCTTTTTACAACAAAAAAGCACTAGAAATTAATCTAGTGCATTATCTTTATCCATTAATTTAGCAATTCCTTTATCGGCTTGAGGTAGCCAATGTGCATAAACACTCAATACAGTGCTTAGATTGTCTCCTAAACGCTTTGCAACGTCATACAAGCTAAAATGTGAGCTTCCATCTCTTACCATATTGCCAATCATATACGAAGCGCATGAGTGCCTTAAATCGTGTATACGAATAGTAGGTATTTGTTCTTCGTTGTTTTCATTCGCAATTTTAATAGCTTCTCTCATCCTTGTCCTAACTGTTGTGTTACATACAGGTATATCTATACCGAACACAAACGATTTCTCAGGAACATCCAACATCTCTTTAAACTCTTTGTATTCATCCGATAAGAACTGGGGCATTGTAATCGTCCTATAACTGTTTGGAGTTTTTGGAGTCGTGATTTTATGTAAATCTTTTGACCATGTCTTTTTAATTGCAATCGTATTGTTTTCTAAATCTACATCTTCCCAAGTCAACGCTAGTGTTTCACCAATTCTCATCCCCATATAAAATTGATTGTCGAATAGAAGATGATACAAAGGATTTTCAACATAAGGAATAAACAGATTGAATTGTTCCAAAGTCCAATACTTCATTTCGACTTTCTTTTCGTTTGGATTTTTAGCCAATTCAACAGGGGAGCAAGGATTTGTTTCTAAATATCCTTTACGAACTGCAAATCTCAACATCTTATTGATTCTAGATAAATAATTCTTTGCGGTTTCATATCCTACGTTATTAATCATTAATTCCATTGCAACCTCTATATCGTTTGTTGTAATGGATTTTATGTTTACATCACCTAAAATATCAATCCATCTTTCAAGCAATCTGTTCTGAACTTTATAGGTACTTTCTTTTATTCTCTTTTCTGTATATGCTGCATAGATATTAAATAATTCCTCAAGTGTGATATTCTTGTATGGGTCTTTCACATTCTCTTTGAATATGATCTCTGCTTTTACTGCATCTTTCTTTTTTTGGAAGCCACGTTTCTTGTACTGCCTATACTTTCCATTCTTCATTTTGTACGAGCCATAGAAATACCACGTACCTGTTTTTTCATCTTTTTTTACTGCCATGTAATTTTCCCTCTTTCTTTAGATAACACTTAAATTTTATAAAAAACTAGTGAAAATAGGTGAAAAATAAGGTTATTTTATGCCAATATCATGCCAATAATACGTATCGCACTTTATATAAAGCAATTTCCCTTTTGTTGAATGATATTTATAAGTTTCTAGCTATTTATTTTTCTTTATTTTTTATTCCTCTAGTTTACTTTATGTTCTCATACTTTCTCATTTTGGCTACTTTTTATTCCGTTGAACCTAAAAAAATATTCCATCTGTTATGCCATGCACTTTATGCCATTATGCCAAAAACATATATAAACAAAAAAGCCTCCTGCTTGGCAAGGAGACTCTTTTGCATAAAGTTATCTTAGAAAGGGTGTGTTCATCCACGAAGAACACATCAATAATATAGCATATAAATTTTAATATTTGTTAAAAAACAAAAACCATACCTGGATGTGTTAGGTATGGAATCGTTTTGGTGACATTTACCAAAAGGGGGAGCTTTTAGCAATTGTCACATTTTGTCGTTGTTTGCTAGTGCCACAAAGAGAAATGTTAAGATTCAATTGCACGTCTGCAATTTGCACTACACCAAAGAGAGCTTAGGCCTTTATCACTCTACTTTTCCTAGCAACATGATTATACCATATCAGTATGAATTTTATAAAAAAAGACCACCTTTCAAGTACTTCTAGAATGTACTCTATTCAGTGGCAAGAAAATAATTTTTCTTTGTAGTCGACTTGCATAAAAATAATATCAATCAGTCACGCTTGGTATGACTATAGACTGATACTAATAAATCCATATGTCTAACTTGGATTTGTACATCAAGCTAACATGGTTCACTTAGAATTTCTCATGTTTGGGCCTTTGCTATTATAGCATAGCAAAAACTGCCACACAACTAAATGCGTAGCAGTTTCGTTTCTCCTTGTTCCTATAATTGGTACACGAGATAAATAGAATACGATCGTATTCCCCTAAGCATAGATATTATACCATATTATGGTATTGGTCGCATTGTGCACTCTGCTAATCTATGTGCATACATTATAGCACAAAAAAAAGCAAAGACCGTACAAACATCATACGGTCTAAGAAGCTCTTTCTACTCTAATAGACGAGCCATTTTATAATTGGCTACCTCGAGCTTGCGTGATATTTAAGGAGCAACACGGTTTCCATTTCCACCAATTAAATTTTCGTTCACGATAGTTCACACTACCATGACTGATTTACATCATATAAACCTCTTTTTTGCAGATTTCGTGCAAAAACAAGCGTTTCATGTAGTATTTCGTACATTATGTACAATTATTTGAACAAATTAGCGATTTTTTCAACGATCTTTAGCAACAGTTCAATCAATTTATTGATTCCTGTCACATTGATTTTGTTTCCATTATCGTCTTTAGAATCTGTATTTGGTTCATCTTTTTTGTTTTCTGAACCATTTTCGTCCTTTTTATCATCTTTTGATTCATCTTTCTTTGGATTTGATTTATAAAAATCAATATCGTGGAAGATTATATCTTTGTCGATTGGGTTAGCTGCATACTGATGAATAACACCTACACCAGATTGGTCTGATTGAATATTACCATCATTCGTACCCCAATTTGCAATCCAAATAGGATATGTTGTTTCTACAAATGTTCCTAGCCAACTAGTACTAGTATAAACACCTGTATAATATCCCTTAGCACTCATATAGTCGCAGAACACTTTACAAGAGAAAGAACATCTTTCTTTAGTAAGAACACCAGCTTTTTTCTTGTAATTATCTGCATCCTCCATATCAAACCATACACCTAATTGAACATTTCTGTATTTGATTAGATTATATACATACTCTGCTTCCGCTCTAGCTTGACTATCATCTAACGCATAATCATAGCAATACACACCATAAGGAATCTTTAATTGTTCACATTTATCTGCAAAGTATTCAAATTTCTTATCAGTGTATTCTCCGTAGGAAGCACGCAAGATCACAAAGTCATATTTGGATAAATCAATATCTGAACTATTCCATTCTGAAACATCAATTCCATATCCCTTAACATTCTTAGTGTAATCTGTTGTAGTTGGCTTAGAAGGCTCTGTAGAAGGCTTAGAAGGCTCTTTTGTATCTTCCTTAGTATTTGTATCAGGAGCACTAAATTTCGCCCACATTTGACTTCTATCCTCTGTAGCAGACACTGCAACAAAGAACTTTCTGTCTCCTTCTTTCCCTACAACATATCTATGTCCATTTGTAACACACTTCCAATAATAACGAATCTTGTCTCCTGAATTACATTGTCCAAAGATTTCACCACTTGGATTGTCGTAGTGCTTATGAACACCATCAACAATAAATTCAGCAATTCCATCTTCTTGTGTTAATTCAATATCTTTTGTTTCAGGAGCACTAATTGTGGCCCATGGTTCAACACCATATGATTCACTACCGCTGACTGCTGCAAAACATCTAACTCCATTAGTATGAATCCATGAAATCCATCTATGTCCAAGTCCTACCCATTTTTCTGTATATACTTGTTTTTCGCCCTTTACAAATGTTCCGTAAGAAGCACCTGTTGGTGTATCTCTATGAATAACGATAGCAGTATCATTTTCAAATGTGGCCATTCCATTCTCTTTAATTAATTGAGAAGCATCATATGTAGAAGCATTTGTATAGAATTTAGGTCTTAAATATCCCCAAATAGCACCTTGATAGTTTAATGGCCACAACATAGCTTTAGGGTTGCCTAAAACGTTCTGAGAGAGTGCTCTACCTTCCCAATAGATAAATATATGTCCGTATCTTGCATCACCGCCTACAGACACTCCTACGTCACCATTTTGGGGAGCACCTGTAACAACATCAAAATAACTTAACACACCATTATTCGCTCTGTTAAACCACCAATCTTTAGCATGGCCACGTGCAATACATGGTTTCCCTCCCCATGCCATCAATCCTTGAATTAATGAAACACACTGTCCACCATATGGCTCTTCGCCTTGAACATAATTAATGTTCATTATTTGCCCTTTATTGTTAAAAACCTTATTGATAGCATAGTTATAAAACTCTTGTGGAGTTCCCATTTTTCATCCTCCTTAGTTTTTATCTAGCAGAAAGTCTTGAATCTCATCTCTAGCTTCTTGGAGTTTATCTTTGTCGTTTTCAGAAAGCATATTGTTGATGATTGCGATATTTGCTTTTAATGTCAAATTACCACGTTGCTTATCTTCTTCTAATCTTTCTTCATGTTCTCCTAGCCTTCGAGAATGCTCATTCAATTCTTTCTTAATCCCTTCTTGTGCGATAACTAAACTTTCAATTGATTTTATTCTCTCATTGTCTCTTGCTAACCATTCTTCGTGTTTTCTAACGGTTTCTTTTAAATCGTCATTAGGTTTCTTTACCTCTTTAATGATTTTAACTACTCCCCAAGCAGAAGCAATGAATCCTAAAAGCCATAAAACATATTCTAAATCAATAGTGATTACTTTCACTATTAGTCACCTTTGACATTGATTTTATCAATTCCGTTGTCTAATTGAATCTTAACGTATTCTTCAATTTCATCAAAAGTACTTTGAACGATTTCACTAATCATTTCTTTTGTAATAATGCCGTGCAATGCATCAGGCACTAGATCATAAAGCTTGCCGACAACTTCTTCAAATTTTTTACCACCAGCATTAGTTGTATCTTTGTAGTTGTCCTCAGCTTCTTTAATGTAAACAACTGCTTGTGCAGTGATTTTAGCAATCACTTCTTGCACTTCCTTTGCTTTAGTTTTAGCTTTGGTACTGAATTTAAAATATAAAGCTAATCCACCACAAACTAAAGTAGCAGCAGTCTGTAATAAAGTTAAAAAATCTTGTACATTCATAAATTTACACCTCCAAAAAATATTTCATCTCTCTCATATTTTCTGAGGTACTGTTTTATGGCATTTCAATTATATAATGAAAAGAAAAGGACGTACATTAACGCCCTATAACTTATACAATACATTTTGTGTGATGTAATTTTACATTGTTCTTAGATACTTTAGCATAAATCATTGTTGTAGCAATGCTTTCATGCCCTAAAATAGCTTGGACTTCCTCAATACCCATACCTCTATTTAATCCATCCGAAGCGGTTGTATGTCTAATGAGGTGAGGGAATACTCTACGTTCAATACCAGCAAATTCTCAAAGTTGTCCTATTCTTTTTTATCCATAATTAATACCTCCTGGTATATAATAAAATAAAACTAGCTTATGAGCTAGTTTTTTCTAAAATAATGGAAATGCACGCGTCAACATAGCATTGCCCTTTAATAGGCGTATCTGTTTTAAGCTTAGCGAAATATTGTAAATATTTCATAGCTAATTGAGTTGTCACGTTTTGTAATTCATCTTTTGTTGTTGTAACAGTCACAGTATCCAACATTAAATAAACATAATCTATTAATTCACTTGTGGTTGGGCCTGTGTTTGGTTGTATTAATTTACACATGTTATTATTTAATAATGATCTCTTAACTGTATATCCTTCCAAATCTAAACCCCTAACAAAAATAGTATTACCATAATAAGGCGCATTTGGTAAATAGCTAAAATTATATTTAAAATAACAATCTAATTTTTTAATATTTTTATCTTTGCTTTCAGTTAAAACATAATATACATTGCCTCCAGCTTTATTAATTGAAACATTATTTTCAACGGTTGGTGCAGGTTCTGTTGTCCAAGGGAATATATTTTCGCTTGTATCACTATATTTCTGTTGCATTTCAACGATATTAACTTTACCCTCTCCAACATTAATAATAGGCTTAGTGTCAATTTGATTATTTTCAAGCCATAAGCTACATTCATTTTTTGCATTAAAAATTGCATTCACTTTTAATGTTGAATATTTAATATTAACAGTTGGTAGCACCGTGTTATTTGTTGCAAACACATCAACTAAATACTTATTATTGTTTGAAATATCACAATTATTAAATGTTATATGTTGTTTCTCCACACTACTTATATTCGGTAGTATAAAGGTGTTTGCATTATCATAAGTATGAATATAACAATTATTAAATTCAAAATTATCAAGCGAACCAAATAATTCAATTGTTCCATCCGGACTAAATTTTGAGAAAGTGCAATTATTAAATATAAACTTACCACCAATATATCCTCTAATAATGCTAGTTCTTTGTTTAAAGTCTTCATCATAATAAAATAATGTTTTATTAATACTATAAACTACACCATTAAATTCATTAGTGACATTAATAAGTTGTGTGTTTTGTAAATTACATTCATCTAATAATAAATGTTCTAGTGTGTTAATTCTAGGTGAAATATTATTAAATAAATAATTAATATCAACAAAATTACAATACTTAAATTGAGATGAATAAAAGTTTTCTGTTAGTGGTAAATCACTTTCTACAGCACGACTAAATGTGATATTACTAAACACACAATTATTTATTTGTTTTGTAAACGTGTTGTTACCTAATATAATCGTAGCATTAATACCTATTATATTTGTGTTACTGATATTCGTTAAAGTATTGCTAATTAAATATGATTTGTTACTCAATAAAATATATTTATGATTTGCGTTTGCACTACCAAAACATTCAGTAAAAGCCCTGCTATCATCCGTAACACCATCACCTATAGCACCAAAATTTTCGGGTGTAATATACACATTTTCAATATTTACTGCATGGTTTTCATCAGGCAGTATCGTTACGTTATTAACCTTGATTGCTTTAATAGGTATTAATTGATCTACAACTTCTTGCTTAATGTACCCAGCATCATTTTGAAGCTCAGATACATTTTTAGGAATTTCATCTTTCTTTGCATAAACACTAGCTAAATCTAGATTGACGATATAATCAACAGGACTTATTGTATTTCCATCTAATTTAATAGTTGTGATAGGCACTTTGATAGCAATATTTTTGTCGTTGTCTTTGGCAATGTTTGTTCCGTTTACAGAAATTGTCTTTACGAATTGATTTATAATTTCCATTAAATCCAATTGATTAGAAATATCTCCAATCATATTTCCCCATTTGATTTTCAAATTGGCATGGTCATTGATTGCTACAATATTTTTTCCGTTGTAGATATAAAATAATCCTTTTGAATCAACATATGCATGGTCTCTGCTTGGATTAGTAATATCATTTACAGAATCAACGATTTCTAGCCAAAATTCACAATCACCATCTTTTAAAGGAAATACTACTGCCATATCTTTGTTACATACTACAGGTTGCATATTATTTTCCTCCAGCTTTCATAATGTCTGCGAAGCAAGATGCACAAGAAGTAATTTCTACACCTAAGAACTTAGTACAAGCTTCAATAAACTTCTTGTTAATCTCCAAAGCAATATTCAATAATTCAGGGGCTCTATCCGAAGCTTGATATGCTTCAAATGCAGTGTACATAGCCATACTTAAATGTTTAACTAAACACCACTGTTCTCTATCCCCTTTGCCACCAAAAGAATTGTATAGATAAAGCATTTGAGAACGTCTGATATTTGCGTAATCATCAATTTCATCCTTTAATGCTTCAATCTTTTCTAAATTATCAGGAATTTCTTCTTCACTAATCAATCCATTTTCAACCTCAGAAATACGTTTTTCTAATAAGGTTTTAGCGTGTAGTTCTGCACTTGCAATTTGTGTAAAACTACGGATAATATCTTCTCCAATTCCCGAAGTGCTATATTTGTTTTCCATCTACATAACCTCCTTTTTGTATGCTTTGATAGACAATCTAGCAGACTGTTGTTTTTGTTTTCTTTTGAAGTCAATTTGTTGACTGTTCAATTTCAATAGCGATATGGCAGACTGCCAATCTCTAGGATTTTGTTTTACATGATTTGATAGGTTTTCAATCCTTTGTTCATATCTATTCATAGATACCTCTTATCTGTTTACATGACTATATTTAAGATAATTTACTAACGTACAATCAAAATTTCCGTTTCCTGTTACTTTGATTGTTTTATATCCTGGGTCTAATATTCTATTTCTATCATCCTCTGAAAGATACCCACAAGCTTTAAGAACATCAAAATTCGAGTATTGCCCAGGCCATAGTCCCTTGCCCGTAATCCATGCTCCGTTGAATTGCTGCTTGAAATATGGTGTCATGTCTATTCCTTCAATCTCAACATTAAAGTTTGTAGCAGTAGAATTATCTATTACTAGTTTAAACTCAAAACGCTCATAATAAATCAAATCCTGAGAAATTGACATTCCTATTACCGCTGGTTTAGAACTTGAACATCCCCATCTAGGGAACTCATACCCATAAAAATCAACTGTGTGGTTTCTACGTTGAATGGAATTGTATCTTCCTTTTTCTTTCAAATCATAGACACTATCAGCTAATATATTTATCGCCTTACTAATATCCATAACTACTCACTCTTTCCGTCTCTATCTGTTCTTAGGAATTTCTCTAGTGTCAATGTATCTATTTCAATTCCTGTTTTATCTATTTCTCTTTGTAGACTTGTGATATAGAACCAATCGTCTTGTTTTAGAATACGTTTCATGTATCTATTACAACTTCCCAATTGCAATAAATCGAGATCATAAATAAATCTGATTCTATCACCTACGTTTACTTCTTTAGGCAATGCTTCACAAGAAGTGTTGATAGAAAACTTTCTTCTTGCGTTAATTAGTTTTCTACAGGCACAATCATATACGACCTTGGCCGCATAAATTCTATCGTTATCAGTAATGATAGTTGTTCCGTTTGTAGACTCAGGGTCAATGCTCTGTTGTACATAAACACTCTTTACTCTGAAAATACCAATGATATTTGATGTACTGATTGTTGTCGTATTGCAATATGGATAAGGTTGGTTTTGACCAAAGAAATTAGCTCTACCATTACCAGCATCAGAAACGTACATTGCAACGTGTGATGTAGGTGTGTCACCACCTCTACCGAATATGCACCAATCACCAAATTGAGGTGTACTAACATAATCAAAGTATTGAGAATAGCCTAATTCATCTCTGTTATACCAAATGTAATCTGCATATCCATCACCGCCTATAGCTCTCGTAGGGTCGGGATAATTTAATGTCTGTAATGCTTTCTTCCAAACATCTACACATTGATATGGTTGCTCAGGCGGTACACCATCCACGTCGATAGATTGACCATTCCATGTGTTGATAAAATTCTGAGCGTTCCAAGGACGAGATTGTGTTTTATCCGTATCGGTTGTGGTTCCGTTATCGTCTTGTTCCCACTCAGGAATCAAGCCATAAATACGTTGAGCAAATTCAATACGTTTTTGATACTGTAAATCAATAGATGTATCGCCACGCTCATAATCTGCCATAAAAGCCATTACCATGTAATTCATATCGGCTTCCATGTGTGACCATTGTTGAAATGTGATGTTATATGAAGGAGTAGGAATCCAAGGCCCATTTGTAGCGTTTGTTGACCATTCTTCAACTAACTTAGCTACTTCCCCTTTTCCGTACATTGTGTAGCTTGTATACCCATGAGAACCAAGCCAATTAGTGATTCGTGTGTATGGAGTCCATTGAACCAATCCAAATCCTTTTTGAGAATCAGGAACATCACCCATTTGATATAAGTTAGGATTTAATGTTGATTCAACATGACATGAACCACATAAAGCAGCAATAGCAGATTTACTCCAAATGTCTTTTAAAGAGTGCCATAAGGCTTTAGCATTGTTTATTTCCTCTGTATCAGTTAAAAATCTTTGCTCTTTAGGAATTACCCATTTATAGTCTTTAGAGCCTTTTGTCATGTCCTCTAAGCTAAATGGTGATAAATCATCAAAAGCAAATGTTCCTTCAATGAATACACCACTTTCATATCCAACTGACTCTGTATCAATAATGGAATACTCCAATTGATTGTTAGGAGCTAATTTAGGAAAGTCTACATATTCATAATCACGTTCGTTATTTATGTTTGATCTCAAAATAACTACAGGGAATTTAGGGTTCTGTAAACTTTTGTCGTTATATACTTCTCTCAGAGATAAAGATGACATACCACTATCAGACTTATTAGCATAAACTGTAGCAAGGTTGATAACATCTGAAAAATCGGTTTCCATTGTTGGCTCACCAATGATTCTGTAGTTTCTTCCTAACGTTGGCTTATTAGAAAGCATAACAGGTTGTTTTTTTCCAAAATATCCAACTTCAACTTGCTTATCATTTGTAAATGGCACTCTCCAATAAACAGATGGTGTCAATTCGCAAGTTTTAGTAAGTGCATCCAATTTAGATTGTCTAGAATAAACGTAGTCAATCTTTTCATTATCAATCTCGGTTTCAAAATTCATCTTCCACTGAGTCGAATAATACATATCTTCGCTTTCATATACGTTCTTTATAAGAGCGTTTTTAACCGCATAATTCGTTGGGACTTGTCTATATGTCCATTCGTTAATTACGTGCGTTAGAGATATGTTTAAACCACTTACAGAGGGTTTGTAGTCGGTAATCATTCCGTAGAAAACTCCACAATCCATAATTACTCGCATTTCTTTTCTTCCTGAGATTAAATCGTAGTATTCGTTAGGAATTGTGATTTGCATTTCAGGTACTGTCATCAACTCATTTGAAAAACTGATTGTGCTTAAAGACTCTCTGAATCTTTTCTTAACTTTTCCAAATTCTAATATTTCAAAGTAAGGAATCATATTTACTCCTAACTACCAATTTTGCCTTGTCCTACCCATTTACCATTTTTTCTAATTCTACTTGATCCTTGGTTTTCTTTATTTGCTTTATCGGCACTGTATTTGCCAATAGTAACCCAAGAGTCTTTAACTCTCTTTTTAAACCATCCTGTAGCTCTATCCAAAGAATAGAATATACCGCCTTTTCTTACTGCCCATGGTCTGAAATCAGGGATAACCTGTTGAATTGAATATATATTCTCGTAAGGGAATGTAGCATCTTCGCCTCTTAATTCAACTTTAACGTGTGTTGTATCTGTTGGAAGTTGTAGCTTACCACTCCATTGACTGTTTTGTGCTACTGTTTCCCAACCTGATGAATAAGCTAATGGCCATGTATCTGCATGAGAGAATATTACTTGATTGTAAATCTGTCTCCATGAGGCTTTGTTGTTGTTAGAAACACTAATTATCAAAATATAGTTGTATCTTCCGCCATACTGTACATACTTTCCGTTTCCTGTATATTGACCAGCATCCGTTACACCATATCCAACTAAATCTAATGTGAACGTAACACCATAGTTTCCATCATCTGAAAAGTTGATACCTTTCCCATATCCTTTAGAATGGGCAATAGCAAGTGGGAATCCAAAGTCTGCGGTATCGCCTGGATTTCCACCTAATACTACGTTTGCGTATGGCCCTGTGTTATCGTAAGCTCCATGAAAGTTTTGCCATGCCATTAAACACCACCAGCCAAATCATTCTCAGAACTTCCGTTATTAGTACGGATGTATGAGTTTCCATCAGGAGTACCACCAAAGATATTTATATTACCTGTCGCAATGCTTCTTCCGTCATTGAATTTTCCTTCAAATACAGTATCTCCAGTTTGTTTCCATGCACCACTGTTTTTAAGGTTCGTAAGAATCTTTTCAACTGCACTATACATATCTCCAACACTGCCTTCAAGCTTTCCAACCTTGCCTTGTAAATCTCTGATAGCATTCCAAATCTTTTGGATTTCTGCCCATAGTTTCTCGATTTCTTCCCATTGGCCGCAATCTGAACAAATCATTACATCTATGATACTGATTAAATTCTTTTCCAAATCTCTGATAGCTTCTTTTGTATCGCAAACATCAATTGTATCTATCTTTTCAAGCAATCCACCTAATAGACAATCGTTCATATCATGCATATCTGTACAGTTATTGTGGCCCTTATTTTCAAAACCTTGGTTTGCTTTAAGATTTGCACAAATAGTATCTGTTACACCTTTTTGAATGAAATTACTGCTTGTAGCTTTTAAAGAATCGCAAGCAGAACAAACATCTTTATTCATTTATGTGTACCTCCTAATCTCTACAGATAACAAAATTCACCTTGTTATCATTTACAAAACGAGTGTGTAGAGATATTTCATCATCTTCTACCCAATCAACATAAATAGAAAGGAATTGCAACCAATTTGTTGTTTCTCCAGCTTTTACTGTTCCACTCATGCTTAATTCAACTGTTTTGTTAATATCTTCTTCAAATGAAGCATTTGTGATTTTCTGATATACCAACGACCCACTCCTATTAGGAACACGAATCGAAATAGTAGGAGCTGAGCCTGCTGAAACTCCCGTCATTTTATAAGAGTAGTGTTTCAATGTAACACTGTTGAATTTGTATGTAGCACTCTTATCTTTGTTAGGCTTCATACAGAAATCTACTTTTCCTGTAATAACTCCGTCCGCTACTTTCGTATATTCACTTGTGTGAATCCAATCTGAATACTTGAATGTGAAATTACCTTGTCTGTCAATTTCAACACTTAATCCAGGTGTAGACTGTTGAATAGTATATTGTGTTTCGATTGCTAAATTTTGAAGTTGAAGATTATACAACTGATCTTGCAATCCACACATCCAACAAATCATAGTTGCTTTCATGTTGTAATCATTGTTAGCATATTGACTCATGAATAATTTCCAATCACACAAATCAAATCCATCTATGATGTCATATAAGCCCTTTGTAAGGCAATCGTTGGCGTTTTCCATGTCTGTACACGTATTATTGCCATTCTCAGGATTTAAGCCTGTATCGTTTCCTAAAGAAGTACAGATTGAATCTGTGACACCATTTTGGATAAACTCTGCACTGCTATCTTTTAACTTTCCACAAGCAGTGCAATAACTTTTAACATTTGCCACTGCAAGCCTCCTTAATTTGTAAGTTCATCAACATCTATATATACACAAGCCATCTTACAACATGAGCCTGTGACCACTAATCTATTCATTCCATGATGTACTGTGAATCCAAATTCATCTTCGATTACTAGATTATCTAAATCCACTTCCTCTGATGCACAACATCCATCCGCAGTAAAGTATAAGTTCCAACTTGAATCAAGTGTTAAAATTCCATCATATTCACCTAAAATCATCATTTTGTTTCCGTTGATTTCAATTTCAGGGTTTTGGAATTTACCATCTAGAATCAATTTGACCTTATCGGTATCTAATACTGTTCCACTGTAGAATCTTCCAGCAATTGACTCAACACAATAATCTTTTTTACAGATTTTGTTTTTAATCAAATCATCACCGAAAATCTGTTCACCTTTAATGCAATCGTAGACAATCTTGTACGAATTACCACAATTCATAAAATCTTCCAATGCTTTAGTTCCCATCACGCATAAAGATGTTTCCTCTGTAATGTCTCCACAATCACATAGACACGAATTGCAAGTTTCCATATCAGGAGGGCAAGTAACACAACATGATAAACACTCTTGAGCATCTCTGAAATCCTCACAATCGAGGATATTACATACAGAATAAGGAACTAAGAATGTTTTCTTTGTATCTGCAATATGCCATACACCTTCCCAAAGTTTAAAATCAATATCCATTGATAAATAGCCTTGGTATTTTTTGTAATCTTCACTAAATCCTGTGACATAGGCCCATGCCCAAATCAATTTGTTATCTTGAATTGCCCATAATCTTCCAGGTTTAAGCAAATTCAAATTGAAATAGTCACGTAGGAATCTTCTATCTTCATCATGAAAATGTTCATAATTAAAATTCAATGTTAAGGACAAATCACCTTCCGTAAGAAACTGTTGATTCTTTTGGAAAGCAACATAACTACCATGTCCGTAACTATATTCTTGCGTTGCAGTCTTTGTATCTTGCTTTAGAGAGGCAGAGGAAATCTCCTCCGCACTGTCTATTACAAGATCATTGAACTGAACGTATGTTTTTAATGGGTTTAAGTTATAACAAGTCATTATGCCAAACCTCTCAAGCATCTACCTACTTTGATAGCCTGCCTTCTTTCGTTTCCTTCGTTGAAAGCGATACTGTTATTCGTAACACGATTATCGTTATTGTTGATAGTCACGTTCTTATTAACAACACTTCCAACATGAGAACCATATCTAGTAGACAATTCTTTGAACGCACCTTTTAAATCCATGTTATTTACTTTATCCATGAAGCTTTGACCTGCGTTCTTAACTGCACTACGTTTCATTACATACTCACCAGGAGTAAGCATAGCAGGAACTGTATCTGTTCCACTAGGCTTCATGACGATTGGTTGTCCACCTCGTTTTAAGTAAACTGGGCCACCTTTAGCAAACTTAAAGTTTTTTCCTTGTGACTCATTGCCCGTGTTTACTGTAGGAGTCGTTGTACCACCTGTATTAATGTTTCCTGACTGAGTATTGAATGCATTTTTAAATGCACTTCCTAAGTACTGCCCTAAATCTGTGAATCGTGTTGAATATCCATACATCATAGTAATCTGATTAGAGATTGAACTAGACATATTAGAGATACCTTCACTAAATCCACTTACAACATCTTTTCCAAACTTCTTACCTACGGATTTGAAGCTTTTCTTCTTCAATGAAGCTTTAGCATCATCAATCTTAGTTCCAAATGAGCCTTCAATATCAATACTTTTGAAACCTTCAATAATTCCATTGGCCATATCTGTACCAGAGGTATTAAATTCTGATTTCATATTTGATAAAGTTGTGGCCATGTTGTGGAATGAAGTAACGATTGAGTTTACTTCTGTAACAACATCTGTAGTAGCTTCTCCAACTTTCAATCCTTTAACATTGTTTAGGAACGTTTGAATACCTGTTGTGACTTCTCCAACCTTAACAAAGTCTAGATTTAATCCAACGATAGAATTTAAGCTTTCACACGTTTTTTTCAACTTAGAAACAGTCTTATTAACTGTGTCCATATTCTCTAGATTTTCAGTTAATCCTTTGTTTGTTGCCATTTCATTCACTGCATTTCCAATACTTTTGATATTGGCTCTCAGTGTTTCAAAGTCGAAATCAGTTGAATAGACGTTCAAAGTTCCAAACTTGAGGATTATATCACCTAAAGTTGTAATCGCCTTTAGTGCGTTATTAAATAGCTTAAAATCAGGCATTTGTCTCAAGCTATAAGACAACATATTTTTGTCTTTTCCTGTTCCAACACCAGCTACAGAAATATATCCAATTGCTTGAGAAATACTAGTGATTGTCTTTTTAATATCCTCTGCATTTGGTAAAGGATTGTTTGTAATTGTTGCTTGCAAGTTTCCAAATTCAGGAACAATCTGTTCCAAAATCTTTAATGTATCTAGGAACTCTTGAGCATTTGTAGAGTTTAAATTAGATTTAATACTCTTTGTAACATCAGGGAATACAATCTTTTTCATTGATTCCACAACACTAGCTACATTCTTTAAAATGCTTGTACAATTCTCAACGTTAATTGAACTTCCGCTGATACTAGACATTTTAGAAAGGCTAGAAGCCATTGTTGTATAGTTCTTAACGATACTGTTTGCATCTGCAATGTTTGTTGCACTTGATGTGCTAACTGTAGGAAACTCAAAATCATTAATATTCTTGATAACTTCTTGAATATCTTTGAATTGATCGTTGAAAGAACTACTATCAATACTCATTCCTTGTACTTTTGAAATTGATTCTCCAATAGTAACAAGTTTCTTTAGAATCCTAGTAATATTCCAAGTCTCCATGTTTTTCCATAAAGACTCAGAACTTTTAATAACTTGACTCCACCAAGAAGAATATGTTCCTCCGCCTTCAAACATATCTATGACATCCATAATTCCTTGGATTTTCTTTTTAAGTCCTCTTGTGTTTGAAGGAACATTCTTATCGACTTCTTGCATAGCCTTAGCACAAGCAATCAACGTACCAGCTAGTCCTGTTGTTGTTATCATTCCTAGCACTTGAGCCAATGTAGTGATTCCACCCGTTAGGACACCAGCACCACCTTGAATACCTGTAATAAGTGTCATAGAGCCTATACATTCAAATAAGCCTAATAACTTATCGTTGAATGTGTCGAATCCATCAGGCATAGTTTTATCTAGCTCTTGCATAGCCTTTGCAAATAGCCATAAAGCTCCGCCTTGACCAATCATCAATGCTAATCCTGTTAAGGCATTGTTCATCTCTAATGCTTTTGAAACTCCTGCATTAATCGTATTAGCTCCCATCATCAATCCCATTACAGAGAATAAATTTGTTAATCGCATAGGCAATGTTGTAATGTCATTTGGAACATTCTTTTCAATTTCCTTTATCGCTTTACAATAAAGAATGATTGTTCCTGCACCACCAGCTATGATAGCTAATGAAGATAATTTATTTTTAAATCCTTCTACATCAAAAGTTTTTGGAGTACTCGCAGCAACAGTAATCTCATCTGAACTCTTGAATACATCTTTAACAGAACTGAATTTACTTCCTAGTTTTCCTAGGAAAGGAATATTGAAACTCTTTCCTTTGAATTTTGAATAAACGTTTAATAAATCTCCTAAAAGACTAATTCCACCGCTTCCTAGTTTCATTAACTTACCAGCGTACTTTAATCCAATACCAATTTGAATGTAGTCTGATACGAAACGTCCTAACCCTTTAGAAAAGCTTCCGTCTCCCATTTCAGTGATTTTATCTTTTGCGAAATCATATAGATCACCAACAAGAGGTTTGAAGAAATCTATTGCTCCTTTGAAATCATCTAATCCCTGTTTAAATCCACCAACAAAATCTTTGAAACTGAATGTTTTTAAAACACTCCATAATTCAGAGAACTTCGTTTTAATGAAGTCTATACCTTCGCCAATCTCTTTTTTATGACTTCTAATGAAATTCGCTCCTATATCTCCTAAGCCTTCAACTTTTTGAGAAAGTTTGTAGATATTTCCGTAGATTGTAGCTCCTGTTAATTCTGTTGAAACCTCATCTAATGCACCTAACCACTTTTCTTCGGCTTTACTAAATCTCTTAGGGATTAAGTCAAAAGCGTTTGAGATTGTAGATACAGACGATTTAACCATAGTTGCCAACGAATTTAGGCCACCACCGCCTTTTTCATCCAATTCAATTAAGGCATCTTCAAATTGTTGTAATGAAATAGTTGGATTTGACCCTGTAAATGCTTCTCTAAACTCTGCAAATGACATATTAAATTTCTTTGCAATAGCAGTTAAGGCTGGTGTCATACCTGCATCTTCCATTGATCTCAATGTACGAGCATCCATTTTAGAACCCATGATTTGAGAATACTGAGTAACCGCATTGTTTACTCCCTCAGAATCACCACCGAATGTCAAAATGGAATCATTAATTGCTGAGAATAGCTTTTGAGACCTGTCTAAATCATGATTGATTGAAGTAAATCTCGTAACATGGCTTAGAGCATCATCTAAGGCGGTTGGTAGGCCCAAAATGCTTTCATCTAGGTTATCAATCATCTTTTGGATTTTAGCCGTAGAATCGTCTACATCACCTACTACAGTGGATAATGTTCTTTTCGCAACGTTGATTGTGTCGTATCTTTTAACACCATTTGATAATGCATCACCAATTGCGTTTTGTGTACTTGAAACCAATCTATACAAACTAGAATATCCAACACCTTGTACTAAGAATCGTCCAATATCTCCTATTGGATTGTTTTGGAAATTCTTGGCAATGTTCAACATACTAGAGCCTAGATTTGACATTTTATTACCAACATCAAATGTAATCTTACTAGCAGTTTTTAAAGCTTTAGCAGCGTTTTGAAGATTGTTTAGTTTATTCAAGCTATCTTGATAGCCAATAACTTGTGACTCAATATCCGCTTTTGTGTTTCTTACATCATTCTCTTTTTCAATGGTTTCGCCTAGCTTTTTATTTGTATCTTCTAACTTAGAAGAATCTGCTTCTAATTTTATTTTTTCTTTGTCTAAATCTGCGATTGAATCATCAATCTCATCAACCAATTTTTGAGCATCATTTAATTCACTGATGTTCGCTTCAATCTTTATCTTTTCTTTGTTAAGATTGTTAATTTTCTTTTGAACTTCATCAATTTCAATACCAACCTCTCGCATATCGTATTTGAGAGCTTCACGTGCACTGTATAGGTCTTTAAGCTTGTCACTTTTATCGTTTTCACCTAGTGTCATGTCGTTAATGACATCATGAATTTCATTGGCATTTGCTTTTAAATCAATATCAATAGAAAGTTTTTTATTACTCAAGGCTAATAGCTCTTTTTTAAGTTCACTAATATCATCTTTAACATCCAATAATTGATTCTTGAAATTAGCTAGATTATCTAAATCAACTTTTAAAGAAAGTTTTTGTCTTTCCAAAGCTTCCTTTTCTTTTTTGATTTCTTCTAATCTTGCCTTAATTCTTTCTAATTCATTAGTGCTAGCATCAAATTTGAGCTTTGCCTTTTCAATATCTTTTAACTCTTTTTCAAGTTGTTTTATCTTTGCTTCGGCATCCTTAATGTCAAGGACTAACCTAGCACCGACTTCACGTACTGACATCTTCGGACTCCTTCGCTAAATCTGTTTTCTGCATGAAATGAACCGCATATCTGTCAATCTGAGGTATTTTCTTTTTAGAATTTTTATTTGCCTCGTTAATTTCATTCCATGTTTTATCGCTTTGTAGATTTGCGTAGTACCCAAAGGCTACAACTAATTCAGAAACACCCCAATGGTCTAATATCTCATTGGGGCGTATTTTTAGAATTTTACCGACATAATGAGCCATGGTTGAATAAAGATTTAGTTCTGCAACATAAGACTTTGCTTTTTTTACTGAATCCTTTTTATCATCCCCCTTATCAATTATTTGATAAAAACTGTTTCTACCTCATTGAATAATTCAGGATATTTGATAATTAGGCTAATCATGCAAGTTAAAACTGAATATTGCATCATGTGATCTTCATAAAATTCATCTAATCCTAAGAAAATTGCAACAACTTTATAAAGTCCATCAACTAAATTTGTAGAGGATTGAGCGTATAAATGGAAAATCTGTTCATTCGCTTCATTCATATACGCTTCATAAATCTGAACCATAGTCTTGTTCACTTCTTCATCATCTGCATCTGTTGTAACGATTCCATCTTTTCCTTCAATGAATTTGTGACCGTAGTATTCCTCAATTTCTTGGAATTTTTCTTTATATGGGTCTAGGATTTGTTCTGCATCCAATAACAATGGTTTTACTTCGATTAAAGCTTCTACCATCTTCATATCTTGTCTAGGAGATAATGTTAGATTTTCAAACTTCTTATCGAACATAACGTATTGCCCTACTCTTTTAGCATTCTCAGGAACATCAATTTTATGTTCTTCGATTTCTTTTTCAGTGAATCTAAAATTCACTTCAATATCAATTGTTTTAACATCTGTCTTATTTGCATCACCAACAACTGCAATTTCACCACCATTGCCATAGACTGCGTGAGGAGTATCATCCTCACGAGCTACTTTTAACTTTTCAATCATGGCATTTAACTGTGTTGGTTCTAAAATCTTTTGTTCTTCCATCTCATTTGCCTCTCAATTTCTATAAATTAGCGTTAGCTTTGTTTACTACATAAACTTCATACCAGTTTCCACGAGTATCTTTCTTGAACGCTAAGCTAAATTCAAACGCTCCGTCATCAGGGATACCCATTGGGAATGAAGTAATTTTTGCATTGTGGTAAGTAAATACTTCCGCAGTTCCATCACTTCTATAACGAGTGATTGTAACTTTCGCTCTCTTATTCTTTAAGCTATCGTTGTTTGCTACATAGTGTTGCAATACATCAACAGTCATTGGATAAGAAATCTTCAATGTTTTACCTACTAAGTTTTTGTTGAAGTAAATCTTTGAACCTTCAATATCTAAACTTGGATTGATTTTACTGTTCAATACTTGGTATTGAGACTCATCTAAGTTAGCCAACAATGGAGTGTTGATTCGGTTCAAAGTAGAATCTGTGATATTGCATTGGTCACTCAATGCTGCATAGATAAATCCACATTCATCAACATAGTGGTCTGCAATATGAATTGAACCATATTCAGGATGTTCTTTATCTGCTTCAATAACCACTTCCTGAGTACGCATCATAAAGCCTTGAGATTTATCTCCCTTGCCAATGAATGGGTTCATAGTTAAGTAGTTAGATGTTAATTGAGTACCTGTAAATGAACGCTCAATAGAAGCAGAATCATCATCATAAGAATCGTCAAAGCAACTTGTATCTACAGGGTCTACAGTATCGTCACCATCAAATCCTGATAAGCAGCTTACTTTAATATCGTTGTTAGAATCTAAGTCTGCAAATTCTTCAAAGAAAGAAATTGAAGAAATACCAATCAAGATACTATCTGCTGATTTATCTGTTAATGCTACTTCAATACTTAAACGGACACCTGATGTACTTGCTTCCCATCCTTTTCCACTTGTTTTTGTTGGAACAGTAGATAGGTCAATCTGTACAGGGTAGAATCCTTCTTTATCTGCTTTTAAAGTACTTGTATACTCATCTGCATTAGTCATTTCATGATCTAAAACATCTGAAATCTTTGTTGTGATTGTGTAAGTACCTGCTTGAGGAACATTTACGTAGTAGTAAACAACACCTGCTGCAAAGTCTAATGCATTTTTCAATGCTTTAAATACCGCACCACTTGTGTGTACTTTGTTTCCTTCTCCACCTTCTGCATCCGTTTCTTTAGAAGTGATGAACAATGTACCTGTATTCTTACATCCGAATGATTCACAAACGTTGATTAAATCAGGTGCAATAGTACGTGATGCATAAGCACTAGAAGTACCTGTAATCTTTTCAAATTTACGAGTATTGATTTTTAAACAAGAATCAATATCACTCATGATAGTAATATCAATTTCTTGAGTTTTAGTTAATTTAGAGACACTTAATTTGTCACTAATAATTTTGTTAATGTTGCAGTTAGACATTATTTTTGCCCTCCCATTGTAGCTTTTAGTACACGCTCCATAGCACGTTCTGCTTTAGCACCGCCTAATTGATTTAAAGCGTTTAATTTGCGTGAAACAAATGCTTGAACATCTACTTTCTGTTCAGGAGTCTTTTTAGCTTTTACAACTTTTTCTTCCATTTTTAATCTCCTTTATTTAACTTTTGCATCAAATCTAGATACCGCTCTAGCAACAAAATCATTTGCCTTTCTAGGTGGCATCTTAATTTTGCTTGCAAAGTGTTTCTTTCCCATTTCATCTACCCAAACGAATGTCCCTCCATGTTTACGAACTAATGTGTAAACACGTTTAGTTCCATTCTGTACCATTGGGGAGTAATCAACGTGAGAAGGGTTTCTAGAATCTTTTTCTAGTTTGTCTGCATCTACACCGATTAGATATTCGGTATTAGATACTTTTTCTTTCGTGATTGAATCCTTTAAAGCACCTGGCCTGTATTCATTCCATGGCATACTCGTCATTTCTTGAGCATAGAATCTGCTCCCTCTTGGAGCTTCATCTCGCATAGTTTCTTCTAATTCACTAGCCAATCCTTCAAAATCTTCTTCACACGCTTCTATAACATCTTCTAAGAGACCTTTTAGCATTTCCTACACCTCGATAAAGGGGTAATAAAGTTTGCCTCCGTAGACGTATTTAAAGCCTTTTAGGAATACACCATCTTCATACGATACTTCCTCAACTTTGTTCATAAGAAAGATTTTTACTAGGCCACTCGGCAAACACATACGTTTTGAATACTCATAAGATGTGTTTGATTTGGCTTTCGCACCGCATACGGGGCATCCATTTTTCTTTGTGGAACTTTTCATTCCAATATATTTGATTCTCACACAACATCACCAACCCATATGTCTTTTGAATTACATACCGATAAGATACCTAACTGTTCAGAATATGCTTTTGTAATATGTTCACGAACATACATACTAATAGAAATCTGAGCATCAGAATTTTCTTCTGAAATAAGAACATCACTACCATCTATTTCTTCACACGTGCTACAACCACATTCGCATCTGTTCATTGCGATAACGAATTGTAGGAAGTCGCAGAATATAGGCAATAGACATTCAGGTATCGTTTCATATCCAGCTACATAACTGACAACGATCTTAGATAATTCATCACATCCACAATTGCACACATCTTTGTAGTCGATATTAGATAAATCAACGTACACAATATTGTCGTATGGGTTATAAGAAAAATCTTTATCAACTTCTAGTTTGTGAGTAGTAAATGTAATTCTTTCTCTAGTGATAACAGATACTTCAATCGTTGTTGGGTCAATCATTGGATAGAATAGCGGTATACGTACAATTCCTGAATCGCAACCGCATTTCTTAAATTCACCAACATCAAAGACTTCCTCTCTTTGAGATGAGAGGAAAGTCTCACAAGGGTGGTTTTTCCAACAAGTGATGGTACTAATTAAATCAATTAGTTCTCCAACATTCTTTTCAAGCTTATCTGCTTCTAAATCGCTTTCCTTTATGCACGAACAATAGTTTTTCAATTGTTCGATAATTTTTTCGTACATTATTCACCAATGTTGATTGGTACGATAGTTGTTGGTTTTAATACAAGGTCTAATCCGTTCAATGTATCTCCTAATGTAGCTGCTGACATTGGAATACCTTGGATAACCATTAATCTGTTTGCGTCTGTTCCAAATGCACATCCAAAGTTGTAGTAGTAATCACATTGAGTACCACATCCTTCAGATGGAGTATCTGTAGCACCGAATGTATGACGTTGGAATTTTTCAGATGGTTGGAAAGTAGTTCCCATTACCAAACCTACTGTATTTCCTTCTAATACCCATACATCACCTGTACCTTTTGTAATATCACATGGAACTAATTTATCTGCGATAAATCCATGTCCTTTAAATGCGACTTCTCCAGTTTCTTTGTTACGAGTCCATCCATCAGGATATTCTCCGTTGAATTTACCTGGAACGATAACAGATTTAATACCTTCAAGTACTAATGGGTGACAAGCGAATTTATAATCGCCATCTCCTAATGCTGCTAAACGTAATGCAACTGAATCAAATGCAGATAATACGTTTGTACCTACGATTTTGATAACTGCTTTATCTTCCATTACTTCCAATAATCCATGGAATGGTTTCAATGTAGCAGTACCTGTAGCCATTGTTCCTAAGATTACGTTAATAGCAGTGAAGTATGCCATTGAAATTAAATCCATACGTTTCTGAGCTTCTTTAATAGTTTCTCCTTCACGTTGGAAATAGCAAACCATGTCATTAGCTTTGATTTTACGTGTTTCATTTACTAAGCTATCCATAATAGGCTCGCAACTCTTTAAACACAATAATGCTAATGGTGCATTGCTACCGCATTTAGCTAAATCTAATGGAACCCAGCAACATTCACCTTGTGTTGATTTAGGTTCTGTTGTTCCGTATGTGAATGGCAACTGAATATAGAATTTGCCATCTTCTTTTTTTGTAACGCTCCATGCTCCTCGGTTCATAGCACCTTGCATCTTACGTGAAGCTGGTGTGTTCATTAACCAAGAAACTAATGGGAACACGTTTTGGAATGGATTGGCTGGTGAGTTATCTGAATAATCAGTACCGATACCAACTGTTCCTGCATTTGATTTAGAAGCATTTGCTGCTAAATTCTGTCTTGCTTTCTCATAATCAATATAAGCTCTTGAGAATGATGTTAAATCCTCGATATTAGAACTTAGACGTTCTACCATTCCTGGTGTAACTGCCATTTTTTCTAATAATGTGTTATCAGGATTTGTAAATAATAAATCTAACATGGTTTACCTCCTATCCCCACATATCTCCGCTAACTTTAGAAGTTGAAGTTAATTTTTCTTCTTTCTTTTCTTTATCGTTAGCTTGCCCTGAGATCAAACTAGACAATCTGTCTAATGTGCTTTCTGCTTTCTTTTCAAATTCTGTTTTTTCTTTCTTAGAACTTTTTAATTTTTCTTTTAATTCTGCATTTTCTGTTTCTAATGTTTCAACTTTTGCACTTAAAGTTTCAAAAGCATCCATGAATTTGTTGATTTTTTCCATGTCGTCCTTAGACATCTCAACAGTTTCCAAAGTTTCTTCGCCTTTTTTAGCTTCTTCTTCGTTTTCTGCTTCATCTGTCTTGCTTTCAGGTGCTTTTTCTTCTTTAGAAGGTTCTTTTTTTTCTTTTTCTTCCTCTTTGTTTTCTAAAGCTTCATTCTTCTTTTCTTCTTTATTTTCAGAACTCAACTTTAAAATCTTTTCCCATAGGTTCATTTCTGAGTCTCCTTTACTGTTTAAATTTTCGCCTGTACTGTTTACATTGGCTGGATTTGCAACAACTGAGAAACCAGCAATCTCGATTTCGTTGTAGAATGGTGCATTAAATTTAAATGACGATTCAAGATCGAGTGTCCCTCTCAGTTCTGCACTAATACTCAATGGTATTTCTTGTTTCAATAAATCTTGCACTATGTGCAATTCCCTATTTAGTTTGACGTTTACATCAAGACCTTTTCTTCCATCCCCAATATCGACAACTGTTAAATCATCTTTAGTCCATGTACCTAAGTTTAAAGGGAGTGATGTAATGTCAATGTGAGCTAAGTTGATATATCCTACATAATCAGAACTCAAGCTATCGTAGAATGCTTGTACTGCCCCTTTTTTGATGTATAGACGAATATCATCTCCACCCTCATATGTTATTGCCCCCTCGTCAATAAGACGTGTAGGTTTGTTTTCTACGTACCCTGATGATAGGTTCACACTGACATAATGGTTTTCTTTATCTACGCTCGATAAAGTGATTGCATTGTCATAAAATGCTTTTCCTTTTTTTCTGCGATCAAGGCTATCTTTAATGCTTGCTACATATGTTGGAACTCTTTTCTTTTGTGGCATTATTTCTTAGTCTCCGTTTCTACTACGATTACGGGCTTATAGAATAATTTCTGAATCCTTCCACCACATGAATTACATTTCTTGACTTCGTATGGAATCTTTGCTCCTTTTAAGATTTCTTCCATTGTGGAATCATATCTTTTTTGGATAGTTTTGTTTCTAAGTGCTTCTAACAAAACTTTATCTTCGGGAATCTTGTATTTCTTCTTAGGCTCAAGAACTACATATCCGTATAGCAAAGTACCGCTATCTAATTTTGAATAAACGTCAATTTGCGTTTTTTCTTCGATAACATCAAGAAGCTTCAAATACTGTTTTGCGTTCTTTGCTGCTTCTTCCAATGCGAACTCATGTCTACCGTTTTGCTTTAAGAAAGCGTTTCTTTCTTCTAGGGAATCGAACCAAGTAACACCGTTAATAGTTTGTACGTTGTTCTGCATGGTCTCTCCTTCTAAGCATCATGGCATTGATCGTCTGTATACTTTGTTTCTGTTTGTTCTGAGCGTTCTACTTTTGCTACATTGCAGAATAAGAATGAAGTCCAAGTTGTTACTGTTTTTTGATTAGGTGATTCACCTGTTGTAGTAATAACTGGCCATTCAAATCCAATAGCTCCGTCTTGGTCATTCAATTTGTTATGCCAAGCAGTGTTAAAAGCAGTCGCATCTTTACCTGTTAAAGTGATAGGGTTTCCGTACCCTTCTTTAAAAGTGATTTTTACAGTGAAACTACGTTTAATTGACATTTATGTATCTCCTTTCGTTAATTTGCATATAAAAAGGCAATACCTCGAAATATGCAAAAATCTATATAGACAGTGAAAACTGTTTATACCTTTTGTTTATTTCCAAATATTGCCTTGTTTTTTTCTACTTTTTACTTCTAATTAAAACTCTAATGTATCTTCTACTTGTTCTGTTGGGTTATTACTAATCAATTTAAGAATCTTGACCATTGATTCTTTGTTCAATTTTCCTTTGAACTCGTTGATAAATTCTGTATCTGAAATATTTCTTTGACCAATTAAGAATAAATCAGCATTTCCTTTTGAATCTTTCTTAGCTCCAATCTGATATACATGAATTGTAGTTGTATATACACGTCCACTTGCCTGTTCTTTGCAAGCTCTGTAGTCTGTTACGACTTCGTAATATACATCTTTAACAACTTCTTTTTCTTTCTTCGTTTTTTCATCAACAATTGTCTCTTTTACTTCTACTTTTCTGTATCTGTTCTCAAAGAAAGAAGTTGGAACTGCAATTGCATTGGCTTTTGTTTCTAAATAACCTAATCCATCAGGTCGCATAGGTCTTTCACCAAATTCAACCTCTTTACCTTGTATTTTCTCTTTTACCAATCCAATTTTGTTGATTCTCTGTGCATCTTCAAATGAATATAACGGAGTCCCATTCAAACTTCCTAGGGGTGTTACCTCATTTTCAGATAAGATACTTTTTAAAATATCCATTTCCATTTTATTTTCTCCTCTCGCTATAGCGTTTTTTCGATAGAATCCATCATTCTAGTAACGGATTCCATCATATAATTCTTTGTGCTCTTGTCTAACGCTTCTGCTCCGTTGACAATAGCACCTACGATTTGAGTAACTGACAAGGCCAATTTATATGTCTTTGCAGACTTGTCTTGTTGTTCCTTCAATTCGTATTTATCAAAATAAACCTTTGGTACACCTAATTTCTCACTTAACATAGGAGAAATTTGAGTGGCGAACCTTTCTCGCATTGGTACGATTGTATTTGTCATGGCATTATCTATGATTCTTTCCATAGATACGTTTCCTGATACATCCCCTAAACCGATTAATTCAGGAGTAAGACCGAAACACTGACAAATAATAGAACCTTCCTTCATTTGAAGGTATTCTAAGAACTCTGTACCTTTTGTAACACGAGGCAAGTGATCCATTTTTTCAAAAATAGAACTTGCAAGGATTACATTGTCTGATTTTGAATTTCTGATTTCCTGACCTAGACGTTTAGCTTCAATTCTTGCTTTGTCGGCTCTGTCTGCTTTAGAACTTGATGATTCGTCTAAAACTTGGGAAGCCGATAAATCAATCGTATCTCCCTTGGCAAATCCATCTTTTAGCCAAAAAATCAAACGTCCAGGGCCATCATACTGAATATCGTAGTTCAAACGCTCGTAAACCGCACCTAATAGCTTTAGACGTTGTTTATCACGCAATAAACAAGATAATCCGTTCTCATTGTCTGTTCCGTTTCTTAAATTACAGAAATTATCAGGAATTTCTACAATGATTGTTCCGTCTTTGGACATTAATTTGCCTGTTTTAAGGAATAATGCTTCGTCAAAGTCGATTTCCTTTGTTCCCAATGAGATAGGTTCTTTATCGTCTGCCGACATAGCATAACAGATAGGAACTCTAAAGCCTTTATATTCATCATCTTCACGCATGATAGAAACATAATTACGATAATTCTCTGTAACAATTCCTTTATCTTCGTCTAGCCAACGAATACCGCATTTTCCGTACAGTAATGATTGCATAATAGCATTTTGAAGTACGGAATAGTTCGTGACACCCTGTACATTGTGTTTGTAAAGGAATGGCATAAGAACATTCTTGTCTAAATTCTCATCACCCGTTGTGATTCCGTTTGAGAATATAAAGTCAATAACCTTACCGACAACGTATGGTAGCGTTGGTAGATTTTCTATCATCCAATCAATCTCATCAAACTGATTCTTAAAGTTTGTCTTTATAAATCCGTTGATGCAGTCTGAATTGCAGTTTAGCATAGCTTCCATTACCTTTTCGGCTTCGGTTTCTGCATTAGAACTGTGAATATTTTGCGAAATGTTAGATGACACATAGGTATTGGATGCTAGTTTAACTCTATCCTTTTGTCTTTTCTTTGTTCTTCGACTCAAATTAGCACCTCCTAATCGTTCTCTGCATACGCAAGTATTTCACCGCTTAGATTATACATTAAACAACTGCGGACAGAAAGTACCGAGGAATCTAGGGCATCAGGAGAGTGTCCTAAGCGTTGTTTTATCTCCTCTTTAGGAATAATGGCTATCTTCTTATTGTTCTTCGATACAGTCCTTGTAGCAAGCAATTCAGGTTTCAATCTTTTTGCGACTTCCGTTGTGAAAGTCAATTTCTTACTGTCCATTAGCTGCTGAAAGTCTAAATACATTTCCGCTCTTAGATTAAATGCATAAACCGCACTGTAATGTCTTGCCTTGATACGTGTTTTTGTTGGCCCTCCTTGGAAATTTACACCCTCAAGGATAAATCCTATCTTATCCGAGTATTTTGACAATCCTTCGGTCAACCAAGTACCGAAACCAACGTCAACACAAACATATTTGATGTTTAATGTCTCGATAATCTTAACAATCTTGGTAATAATCTTCTCAGATGTAACTCCTTGAACCCAAACACCCTCTTTTAGATTGTAAATTGTCTCGATTTTACAGTTCCCGTATCTATTTTGGGAGCATAAAGCAACATCTATACCATCTTTTCCTGTATAAGCCGAGTCAATACCTAAGAAAAAACGCTTTTTATAGGAACTATCGACTTTATCATCGTCTAAAGTCATGGTTTTGAACATACTTTCGTCTGAAAATTCCTCTAATTCGCATACTAAATAACGTTGGCAAGTGCTTCTATTCTTGTAAAAATGAGAATTTAGTATCTGAGATGCACTTTTCATACGATCTTCTTCATATGCAGTACGTACATCCATCCAAACAACTAATGTTCCTTCGGGGTATTTGTCATTTGTCATGCAATCGTAGAATTCACCTCGTTTGTGGGGGTTGGAAATAGCAATTTCAAGCTCTTTTGAACCGTCAACACTTGAAAATTCCCTTCGTCCTATCTCGGCATACGCATCTTCACTGACTTGAGCCGCTTCGTCAATTATATAATCTCCACCCTTACCGATAGCGTTGTTGTTTTTCTTCGGGTCTACACTGTTTCCACCTAATGTAACGATTTCTACACATCCTCCGCCTTTAAATGAAATCTTAGTTTTGGAAGTAGAAGTCTGTAATTTTTCAATCTTGTTTCCCGAATCTAATACGGAACTCTGAATAGACTCGTCTGCATTTTGTAAATGTCCTATAACTTTTGACATGATGATAGTAGCGGTTTCTCCTGTTGCGGCCGCAATTCGTACTTGATGTCCTTTATAAGCACGATAAATAGCAATCATTCCTAAAGTCCAGCTTTTCCCATACTGAGAAGTAGTAATTGCATAGATTGTATCGTATCCCTCTACAACTGCACCGAACAACATAGCTTGTGTAAAGTGAAGATTGACTTGAAAATATGTCAAAGCCTCTCTTGCACCGATAACTGCAAGTCTAAAAGCTTCTTGTCTAGAAATATTGAGTCGTTTGTAATGTTCGGGGATATAACCTCTCGTCCAGTTCTTCAATTTATACTTCGGGGTAGATTCCTTCAACAACCTAACTACTTCTTCTTGGCTTTTATTAATAGCTTTAGCTTCTTTTAAGTCCTCTACATCCTTAAAATACTGTTCCGTAACACTAAGAGTCTGCTTCTTCACTGTTATCGTCCTCCTCGTGTTCTATTACCTCGGCATCTAAAAATTCACTTCCCATTTTGATTCCTAATATATCGTTGATTCTTTCTTCCGCAATCGCTCTTTTCTGCTCAACAGTTATATTATTTACACTTCCAACATTTAAAATATTGCTCTTTCCAATGCCATCCATTCTATTCAATTCCTTTAAACATCCTAATCTGTCTTTCATGTCCTTTTCTTCGTCTTGAATGTTATCACTAAGCCATTGTCTACGCTGCTCTACTGTCATAACACTTCTTTGGTCTCTCTTTTTTACCCTCTCATGTATGACATTCCTAAATAAAGGACTGTTTAATATCTTATATCCCTTGTTATAAGCACTCTTATCGCTTAAATCAGGACGAATCTTTTGCATGGACTTCGTAATATTCCCACTCTTTGAATACTCGTCAAAGAACCTCTTAGCTTCATCCTCACGCTTTAATTCTGAAACACTCTTTGCCCTTGGCATTTTCTCATCCTCTCTTTCTCTACCTCCCTACATTATAAATGATTTTATTGAGGACGTTTTTACCCCTCATCTACTACTCTCTTACCCCTCGTTTACCCCTCGCAAAAATACTTGAACTCATTTTTTTCAAAACTCGTTTTTTCGTTTTCCAAATTTTTTTATCTAAAAAAGGGGGTGGTTTTATAATTGATATTAGTTTTTTTATTTGATTAGCACTCTGTTGTGTATAGCGCTAGGTGTAAAAAATGTGGTTTGGTCGAGAGGGAAGGCATGGGGTGTGTATGGTCGTCTTTTCCTGTTGCGTTTTTCAAACTAGCAGCAGCCCAAACAATAATATAGTTGTATTCAATCCATAAACAATTATATAATCATGATCGTGCAAAGAGTTATAAAGACTTTAATCAGCAAAGAGAAGAAAAAAGACAATAAAAAAGCTAGTTAAACATTTAAAGTTTTAACTAGCATAATAGAATTATAATAATAAATAACACAATAAATAATAAGATAATCCATATATAATATTTAAAGATGAAAGCAGCTAATAGAATAAATACAAGTATAGTTGACAATTGTTCAATCATCTAATAGCAGCCTTTCAAATTCATTTAATTTATTAATATAATAATTCATTCTCTTTTTTTCTCTTTTATTTTTAAAACGATCATTATTATATAATTCAATCCAATTATTTAACCCTTTTTTATAATATCTTAAAAGTTGCTCAAATATAAATTTTTTAGAATATGAATTAAAAGTTTTATGATAATTTTCAATGAATTGAAATGTAATACAATTACCATAAGGGTATATAGTATATACATATATATATCCCTTATTAAATGCGCCTTTTTCGTTTGTTCGTATAGTTTGACAACTTAAGCCAGCTATACAACTACACATTTTTTTAATATCTTTAATATATATTTTAGACATATGTTTTTTACTCCATTTTTTTTAATTCATCATACATACTACAAGTGACATAAATACCATTTCTTAAGCAATTAAATAAACGCTCCATGACTCTATTATTGATTAGTTCATGTCGATTATATAACGTAACGAGTCTAACTGCTGGGCCTATGTCGTCCAACTTTATACGCTCGTTTATTACTTCTTTTATTAGATCAAATTCTTTTTTAGTCATTCTCTACACCCCCTATAACTTCTAATCTTGGTAGTATCATTTTATGCGTTTTATTTGAGTATCTTTCAATAATTCTATATATAGGTTTGTTCTCTTTTAATACGATCATTTTTTTATAGTCAATGTCAATGTCTCTTTCATCCATAAGTAGTAAACTGCTTTGCTTTACTTTATAACTAGACATCATCCCGTTATTATTAAATTCAGTATATCTTTTTAAGCAGTCTTTAACTGCTGCTATTTCATTACTATTTAATATCATTGTATAACCCCCTTTTAACCATATATTAATGGTAATACTATGTTAAATATACCTAAAACCATGAAAAACAATAACGCATCTAAACATATATAAAAGTAAAACTTAAGTAATGCAAGCAACAGTATTTGAATATTGTTTAGTTTTTTTAGCTGTTTTCTATTTACCATATGCATTACCATTGAAAAACTACACCCCTTTTATACTTTAGGCCCAACGTTTCACGTACTTTTTTTTCAATCTCTTTTTTAGTGTAGAATATAAACATATAATCATAATTATAATCGTAGTTATAAATATTTATACCGTTTGTGGTATATCTTACATTGAATATTGTCATAAACAAACCACCTTTTTATATCTCCATGTCTGGGTATATATTTTTATCTTTATATATGTTTTTTATATTTCCAACAGTTAGACTGTTGTACTCACTACATATAGCAGAAAGTTCTTGTTGCTTTTCATATGCTTTTTTGTAAAGTCTTTTCAGATCTTTTATCCTTTTAGGTATATTGTCGATATACTCTTTACTAGAATAATAAATTGTAAGATCTTTTAATTCAGGAACTTGTATTTTATTATCATCTAGCAAGTTTTTCTGTTTTCCGTCTATGTATTTGGTACCGCACTCAATATTATAATAGTTATGATTAAATTCTAGCGGTATAATATGATACTCTTGAGAACTGTATCTATCGCTTATATAAAAACTACAGCTTGTTTTTTCTTTTATTTCATCTCTTATTTTTTGTTCTGTTTTTGGGCCGTATGGCTTGTTCTTATATTTTGCAAGTACTTCTAATACAACGGGTATTGTTTCGTTATATAACGCTATTTTTGCGTTACTGTTTAATATTTTAATTGTGATCAGTAGATCTTTCTTTTTTTCTTCAAGCTTTACAATGTCATTTTCTACAGTTTTCATTTTTTCATGTCTTTCTTTTATATTAATAATATTTAAGTATGTTTTTCTAATCTGTTTTGTTTTTTCTTCAACTTCTTTTATCTTTTTTTGTGTTTGGTTTACTTCTTTTATTATTTCAGCAAATTTTTTCATATAATATACCTCCTAAAATCTACACGCAAACGGGATACCATAGTATTGATTACCCATGTTAGCAGCTTTATGGTCATAATATGACACGGGGTCATTTTCAACGCTTAAAGACTCCCAATCCTTTTTATATAGTGTTTCAAGGTTGTGATCGTTCCTGAAGTCATTTACATGGGTAATAGTTGTTTTAGAATAACCGTCCCAAAACTTTTTGAATGTTCCATTTATAATACCGCATACGATCGTATCATATGACTGAAGATATAAATTGCATTTTTCATCTTCTAACACATACGCTTTTTTATAAAAGCTTTTTTGACTAGTTGCTTTAAGCTCCCAACTTTTCACAATTTTAATTTTTTCCATTTTCTTTTTTTGACCCTCGTTCCATAAATATATGGTATAATATGAAAGCTATATATCTTGAGGGCCTTTTTTTCCTCGCATTCTATTAATATATATATAGCTTTTTTTTGGATGATCGTTGAGTTGTCAGCTGCTACGATCATCTTTTTTTATGTCTTGTTTTTTGTTGTCACCCCTTTTCACAATACTATTATATCATGATATCTATATATAATCCACATTTTTTTCACTTTTTGTTCACGAATCGTGAATATAATAGCGGAAATTTTTATACCAACCCGTGTTTTTGTCTAAGAATCGTGAACAATTTACAAAATACAAAATATACAAAATACAAAATTTTTCGCCGATTACAAAATACAAAATACAAAATTTATTTTTTATATTGACAAAATTTTCTTTTTGGAACACTTCAAATCCCCTTTAAATAAAGGATATTATTAATTTTTCATGAACAAATGAGTATTTAAGCAAAAAAAGCAATAAAAAAACCCATCAAACTACATTAGAACTTGATAGGTAGTTAATACTAGTAATAATACTCTATATATCTTCTTCTATTAGGCTTTGGAAGGCTCTGTGGAGGACGTAGCTCCTCACTTCTTCTTTCCCCCGAGGTCAAAACCCCTCTTTATCTCCCCCGAACCTCTTTCCTATTATATATATGTATCGAGGGACTTAGATACATCACTTTTTAATAGATCGATCATTTTAAAATATGCAGAATTACTTATAATATAGGCTCTGTTAATACAGAACCTTAAACCATACAATCTTCAAGATATAGAATTAATAAAGAATTTCTAAAGGAGTATGAAATGAAATATCTGCCTATTCATTCCAGTAGTAGTATATGACTACATGACAATTTATGAACCAACTTAAACCAATTTTGTGTAAACATTAGTGCGAACATTATGGAACTTATCGTGTTTATTACGCATATTTGATTGTATGGACGTTTCTATATCTCTGAATTTACTTGTTTTTTCTTCTTTTCCCCCAACCTCTGTTGCGATATACGTGCACGTTTCATGCAAATCCTGTTGCGATTGAGTCGGCTATTGCGAATTGGGGGCGTTGTTGCGAATGGGGTGGCACTAAGAATCGTTGCAAATACTGTTGCGTTTGTACCGCACCATTTATTGCGATTCATACGTATATTTCTTTTATTTTTTCATCTCTGCATTTCTTAGCATCATCTATATTTTTAAATGATTTGCAGAAATATTTTTTCCCGAACATTCTTACAACGTAATATCCACTATAATACGATATATACTTTTCACCCGTATTACTAATGTTTTTGCATTCAATTTTGTTAGATTTTTTTCTGTTCCCTAATGAGTGCTTGGCGTTTTCTTTTCCAGTCACCCATTCTAAGTTATTTACGCAATTGTTTTCCTTATTGAAGTCAATGTGATTTACCTCAGGTTTATCCTCAGGATTAGGAATAAAAGCTTGTGCAACTAATCTATGGACTCTCATACATTTTGGCTTTCCATTGGTTGTCAATCCTACACGCAAATATCCTTTTTCGGTCTTTCTTTGCTTCATTAATCTACCTGTTTTGTTATTTCTTACTTCCCCATAATTACTTACAGAGTATATTCCGTCAAAACCTTCAATTAATTTCCACTCAACTTTTAGATCAGAGGCATTTTCTTTTGACTTTGATATTTTATAATTTGCCATGCGTTCACTGTAAGCTTTTTTTGAAGCACGCATGATTTGCTTAAACTTACTGTAATTTCCATGGGCCTTTAAATTATTAATCATATCCTCTCTAGTTCGTACCTCTGTAATTTCCATCTTTTCCCTTTCTCCAATATTGCACTTACACCGTTATAATATCCTCAGATTTCTCTGAGGCACTCTCAATAAAGAGTAAGTAGAAGTAAAAAATGTCTCGTTAAAGAGTGGCAATATTTGGCCTTTTAGGTACTCTTTAACTACATATATTATACCATTTTTAAGTGCGGACGTGTGAAAAAAAGCCGATAAAAAAAGGCTATTTGTTGTTAGCCTCTTTCTTTTCTCTTTCTAAATCTTGCAAGATCAATTGTCTTACATAATTGTTCTTACTGTCTAAAGAATCAAGTTTTTCTATGATTGCTGCATCATAAGTTTTATGAAACTTTAGAAGAATTTGCCTTATATTTGCTTTTTCATACTTCTTAGTTGCTCTTAAGTGTGCTGCACTTGCTTTTCCCATACATCATACCTCCTACGATCTTAAATCTTCGTGTAATTTCTTTTCTAAGGCATCTGCAATAGCTACATCATCTTTTGATGGCTCAGGCATTGTATATTCACCATCACATAGCATCCTACATACCCTTCTTTCCCCATAGAATCCACCATCTGTACACTGTACGTATGAAAGCTTCATTCTTCCTCCACTACAAATGAAATAAGATGATTCGTCAAACATATTTATCGTTTTAAACGTGTTTTTAGTCTTTTCTTTATTCACCCTAACAAATACTCATCTCAATCTGTTTTGCTTGTTAGAATCACTTCTAGATGTGTTTAAATTGATTTTAAGAAGTTTTTCTTCTTTTTCTTCGCAAATTGTAGTCTTTATCAATCAAAATCTGAAATATCATTGTTCTGTCAACTAGATATTCAATTCCATCACTATTGAAACCAACGATCTTACACCACCACCTATTAAAAGTGTAAGGTTTGGTCAATACAATTTGCACTAATTCAGTTTCATCAAATAAAGCAGCCATTGCTACATCACCTGCTCTTAGACCAATATTGCCATGGTAATTAAACCATCCTCCGCAG
>ENA-ORSY01000375-ORSY01000375.1-human-gut-metagenome-genome-assembly--contig:-NODE-375-length-46332-cov-20.870497_pt1 | contig 46332 bp, 36 predicted proteins | sample MGYA00242193_ERZ509160 | MGnify/ENA primary metagenome ERZ509160 (study PRJEB26280, sample SAMEA2338670) | human gut metagenome | biome: human gut; feature: human-associated habitat; material: faeces...
TTGAATTTCAACAATTTCAAAGTACTCTTATGATTTTTCAGTGGACACTTATGATAAAAAAGTTAAAATTATAACAAATGCGCAATTTATATTGATAGATTTAGTTAACTTTGTTCGTATATTTTTGATTTTCAAAATCTGCTCAAAAATATCCGCCCTATGAACGCAAATAATTAAGTAATGCTCTCTAAATAACAATTTTATAATATGGCAGCAAAGTTATTATTTTCACTTAGACGATCGGTATGGCTATTAGCCTTGTTGTTTATAACCTCGGCTCTGCCCGCCCATGCCCAGGAAGAAGACGAGGATGTGCATTTCCAGGAGGGGCAGTTCAACTTCGAATACAGCAATGACCTAAACGGTTACATAATAAGCCCTAACAAGAATGACGGATGGGAATGGGATGGAAATGAACCTTATCTCTTTATTCCGTCAAAACGCCTAAAGGATGGCAAGCCTGTAGTAGGCTTGTCCGGATTTGGATCACTCAAATATCTTGACAATATTGAGTTTGAGTCCCCATGCCATGTGAAATACATCTGCGATAAATGCTTCGAATATTGTACATCACTTGGATCTACTCAAGGACTCAACCTTCCCGAAAGTATCGAAACCTCGGAGATAATGCTTTCTATAGCTGTACTGGACTCCAGAGTGTTAACTTGAGCAGCAACCTTAAAAGTATTGGACGTTCCGCCTTTGAATTATGTAAAAGCCTCGAGTCAATTACATTGCCAAAAAGTTTGAAAGTAATTCGTGAATTTGCATTCAGAAATTGTGCCAATTACAATAATTGGGGTGACTTTACCGATGGTGGTCTCGAATCGGTTGTATTTGAGGACGGAGTGGATTTCTATACTAACGGTGTTTACTGCTTTTACAATCATGTTTTCTGGGGTTGCGCAAACCTCAGCTCGGTGAAACTGCCAAATGGCACTCCCGGTCGCTTTATTATCCCTATGGGTACATTCGGCTATTGCGGAAACCTCAAGTCGATTGAGTTGCCTACTAATACCGGCAAAATCGAAGCGATGGCATTCTATCGTACCGGACTCGAGAGTCTTGACCTTACCAAAATAGAATGGAAGGAGCCGTTCTATTTGCAAGGGTATTACACATTTGCTGCTTGCAAAAATCTAAAAACCGTAACAGCAAAAGGCAAAGTGCGGTTCGACGGACTTTATACATTCGAAGAGTGCACTGCTCTTGAAACCGTTACTTTTACCGGCTCCGGCGAGGACTATACAGTAATGAACCCTGATATCTTTAAACGTTGCTCCAACTTAAAATATGTAAAGTTCTATCGCCTAAAGGGCAATGGTCAGGACAACGATATGGACAGTGTCTTCACAGATTGCCCAAGACTCGAAAGCGTTACTTCTGAATGTCCCCCTGAGATATCAAAAATCGGCTACTCCTGCTTCGATGGTTGCACAAGCCTGAAAACACTATCTCTCCCGCAGACGGAGTTTTTGATTAACGAGACCGCTTTCCGAGGATGTAAAGCCTTGGAGGAGTTTGATTTCACGAATGTCACATCTATTGGCAAAGGAAGTTTCAAAGGTTGCACATCATTGGCTTCTACACCCAACATATCTGCTGTTACCACAATTGGTGAAGGTTCATTTGAAGGCTGTACAGGTTTGACAAGTTTGGATTTCAAGAATCTCACATCAATTGGCACCAAAGCGTTCACCGACTGTAGCGCATTGAAATCAATCAATTTCATTTCTTCATCGGAAACTCCAATCACAGTCTCAATAGGCTCCCAGGCGTTCACTGGCTGTAGCGTATTGGAAACAATCAGTTTCAAAACTTCATCGTATAATCCTCCCACAGTGGCAAACGAGGATGCCTTCGATGCATCGCACTATGCCACCACCGTGATTGATGTGCCCGATGAGAAATTTCAAGATTTTGTGGTTAACCAAATTTGGAGCAAGTTCCGCAACCTCAAGCACCCGGCTATGTTCGTCTATAAATATGACGAAGCGACCGGCACCGACTCTGTCCGCAAAGGTAAATATGCTCTTGAGAGCGACTTCACAGGTAAAGTTGAAATTCCCGCAACATACAATTCAGCCGATGTGGTAGCTATTGAAGCCGAAGGATTCCAGTACCTGCCATTTCTCTCCGGTGTTATTCTCCACGACAAGTTGACCTCCATTGGCGCTGAAGCGTTTTACGGATGCAATAATATCATAACCGTAGTCAACAAGAGAGCTACTCCTATAGAGTGCGACGAATATTTATTTCACACTCCGACTTATACTGACGCCACCCTCTATGTGCCGTTTGGAAGCCTCGATGCTTATAAAAACACTCTACCATGGAGCAAATTCACCACTATCAAGCAAGGCTTCGGCAATAGAATTTTCGCTGCTCCGAAGGCTTCTAACGAGTCGGGCGTGTTTAATCAGTCTTTCGAGTTGACACTCACCAATCCTAACGTGATAGGTAAGATTTACTATTACATCGTTCCTCAAAGCAATGTTAGAGTTGCCACAGAAAACAAAGTACACGACGTCAATGTCTACACTGGCCCAATAAAAATATCTTCTTCTTGCACAGTTGTGGCATATGTCAGCGATGGCACAAATGACTGCGAACCGATTTCACTTGAATTTACACGCCAATATGTGGGCACCGAGAACGGTCTTGACAAGGTGCTGAGTGCAAATGACAATGAAGAATATATAATCAACACCGCTCTGTATGGTCATTATCACGACGGCACATATCTCTATGCCTCTACTAAGGGCAACAGCGGCTCTTCGAAGAACACTTTCAATGAGGATAAGAAATCTGAAGAGTTGAGCGACAAAGAGGCTGACTTCAATCAGGAAGACTGGGTAGCTATCTCAGGCTTGTCATCCGACTATGTTGGACAAGAAATCAAAAGTGGCAACTTGGCTACAGTGCTTTCTAACACCGATTATCCTGTTATCTCATTCAACGAAGATGTATCATCCGCCGAAGGCAAGATGGACATCAACACATTCCGCGTGGAAAACTTCAATATCCATGCCGAAAATGCTGCTGTGAGCCACATTTGGCTTGTGGCTCCGCAGCCGGGCGAGTATTGCTCAGTTAAGGGCTATGTGAAAGCTGGGAATATCCACAAGGCGGAAGAATATTTCTTATTACAGTCGGCTGAGAGCGCAACAAGCGAAAATGAGACAGTAGTCGGGCCGCTCACCATGAATGTATATTACGACCCTGCATCCATCACATTGGATGGTGATGGTTGGTATTCTTTCACCGGAATCGTGTCGAAAGCCGGCGATGCTTTGAAATTCACGGCCTTGAAAGCCTCCAACAAGCCTATATACTCAGCGATTGAGGATATAGATGCCGGCACCGCACGCATATTTGCCGCAAACGGCAACATCAACGTAGCTGCCGACAAGCAAACCACAATCGTAGTTTACTCGGCAAGCGGTCAACTCATAACCGCCATAGAAGCATCAAGCGCGACAATCGCCGTATCTCCGGGCTTCTACATCGTGAAGGTTGGCAACCAAGTAACAAAACTCTCAGTTAGATAACTTCCGGAAGAATAACATTCTTCACTCACCATAGGGGCTGCCCTCCGGCAGTCCCTTTTTTAATTATTGGTGTCCGCTAAAACTTTCAAGCCCTATTTGGCTTTTTATTTTCCTCGGACAGCCGATACAAATACAGAAACAGGGGGCTTGTCAATGCATAAAATCACTCAAAATAGCCGAGTAAACACATTTACCGGACACCAATAATTGGAAGCTGAAATTTCCAGCCGGGAAACCAAGAGAGATTCAACGTTTCACTGAAAGTGAGATGTTGCGTATTGCTAAAGCCGTGACAGAAGAGATTGAGGGTGGCACTTATTCAGGGTTGCCTGTTCTGATGGCTCTACTGACCGGGATGCGTATGGGCGAAATACTCGCTTTGAGGTGGGGTGATGTAGATTTCGTTCACAACATCATCAAAGTGCAGCGTAATGTAGTGAAGAGTTACGACCCCGAGGCTAAGACTGAAAGGATGATGATCGGCACACCAAAGACTTCACATGGTTATCGTGAAATTCCTTTACTTCCCACACTCCGGAAAGCGTTCCGCGCCGTAGGTGGACCCAAGCCGGAGCCGGGGAACTACATTGTTGGGAACTCCGACAAACCTAAATTCCACAACTGTGTTCGTGACACCTATTCCCGGCTGCTGAAACGTAACAAACTTCCGACGGTCAACTTTCATGGATTGCGCCATACGTTTGCCACTCTGCTTGTGGAAAGTGGCGGCGATATAAAGACGATCTCCGTCATGCTCGGGCACTCGACTGTCGCCCTTACTCTCAATCTTTATGTCCATCCTTCGCTTGAATCCAAGCGCAAAGTGGTTAACAAGGCGTTTCGTAAATTACGTAAACTTAGCCTGGACGCTGGAAAAGGCGCATCCGTAAACAACGAAAATGGTAATAATTAACGGCTATCGGTTCTATGATGAGCCTCGGAGTTGTGGGAGTTGCCCCTGTATGTACAAGGGGGCAACCCACATCCACCCCGGAGTCAAACGCGGCCACTGCATCCTATGGAATGAATGGCATCTGAGGTATTGCAATATACCGGCGCGGTGCTATAAGTTATTCAAGAAGGCTATGACCTATCCCGACGGGACCAAATTGGTCATAGTAGCAAATTAATCATAACCCAATTATGGCAAGACCAAACAGTAACGGTATAGTGGCACTCCACGATGACAAAGAAAGTGACAGCGGGTTCTTCTGCATGAAACTCGTTGGCTATCTCAACGAAGAGGCTGAGATGGGCACAGAGTTCTATGATGTTCTATGGCATGAGCGTTTCGCCCAGGCAAAGGCCGGAGAATGTGCCTATCGGGATAGATGCCCCATTTACGCAAAATCAAAACCTCCATTCTAACAACGGCCAAGTTCATAAATCATCACATCACATCATCACAATATGAACGCAACTGAATTGAATGTCGCTGAGGACTGCCTATACCCCAGCGATAACAAGTATGACATTCCGTGTTTGCGGAGTGATAGGCAGGGAGGACATTTGTTGCTCCCATTTGCGCCTTATGGCGCCGGAAGAAAAACGAAATCAGCGCAAACAATCCATTTTTATGTGGATGATTATCGTTTTGCAAGTGTATGGAAAAATCCTGCAAAAGTGTTGAACACTTGTGCCCGGGCCTTGATAGAGCCAAATTTCTCTCTCTTTGACACTACACCGTTTGCCCAGGGTCTCGACCTCATCTACAAAAAGAGATGGCTTGCTCGGTATTTCCAAGAGTGCGGGCTGAATGTCTATGCCGACCTGAATGTGAGCAGTAAATTCTATGAAGTCAACCGCCTCGGCATCCCTGCCGGTTATAACGCCTTTGCCACACGCGGTACACGTGGACACCTCGCCGAGTTAGAAACAGAACTGATGATCGCACGCGAAATCTCCGGCGAGGCCATTCCTAATCTCATCGTGTATGGTGGCGGTCAAGAGATACACGACTTCTGCAACCAGAACTCTCTCGTATATATCCATGACTTTATGACGGAGAAAGGAGGTGAGAATGGTTAAGCTGTCCGGTGGCTCTCGCACACTGACTGGTGGTAGCCGCGAATATTGGCGTCGGGAGGTGGAATTTAATCAACTCAGGTACTCCGGCCAATATTCAGAAGGCTATTTCAGCAAAAAAGGTGGCGGGTATGTACTTGTAGAGCGAAGCACAATGCCACATAGTCAAGACGAAATAGAAGCTGCCCGATTCATGGCAGATAAGGGTTATATTGTAACTCTGACAGATGAATCGAACCAAGGGAAAGGCTCAAAGGTAAAGACTCCTGACGGTAAAATATTCGATGCTACATTTGAGCAGCGCACACCCGACGGAACACAAAACACTCCTGAGAATATCCGTAGCGCCTTAAGACATGGCCGAGACAAACAATCCGACATGGTTGTAATTTATCAGAAGCACGGAAAACATTCGCGTGCGGCTGTCGAAGAAGGGATAAGAATGTATGAGGCTCAGTCCAGGCATCGGTTCAGTCAGATTATGATTGTAACCCGTGACGGCCGAATACATCGCCACAAGCATAACGATTAAAAAAGGGAGGCCGAAACCTCCCTTGTGTTGGGTCACAGACATACCAACATTCCCCGGACCTGCAATGGCTTTCCCATGCCTAAAGTATTCTCAAAAGAGAAGATTCCTCCATGAGCGGCGGTCTGCTCCGGTCTCATATTTCCGAGTTAATTACAAAGATACAACAATTATTTCACATAAAAGGTATGAAACTATACATATCAATACCAATCAGCGGCAGGCCGCTCCATGAGGCCAAGTATCATGCCGAGTGCATTAAGGCCGCACTCACGCCACATGGACACGAGTGTATCATACCCTTTGACGTCTGCTCGGAGCCGGGCAAGACCTACGGCTACTACATGGGCCGCGACATTGAGGCCATTCTGGACAACAACATTGATGGCGTTGTGTTCGGCCACGGCTTCCACGACTCCAACGGCTGTATGCTGGAGCACGCCGCCGCACAAATCTACACCAAGAGCATAATCTATGAGTCGTGCTTCTATATGATGGATCTCGATACTCTAACAATTAAACCAATATAGCACATGAAAGTGATTGTAACCGGCGGTGAGGGCTTTATCGGCAAGGCTCTCACCGCTGCTCTTAAAAAGCGAGGCGTGGAAGTGGCCGTCATAGACCGCCGCGCCGGAATTGAAGTTGCCGACTTCTTCAGAACTGCCAACCTCTCGGACATCGACTGTGTGTATCATCTGGCCGCTCAGACCTCAGTGTTCAACACCGACAACGATGCCGTCAAGGCCGACAACATTGATGCGTTCATGGTGGTGTGCGATGCCTGCCGCCGCTATAACGTGCGCCTGGTGTATGCGTCATCCTCCACGGCGAACGGATGCAACACCACATCTCTCTACGGCATCAGTAAGCGGTTTGACGAACAGTACGCCGCCTGCTACCATCCCGGAGCCACGGGAGTGCGTCTGCACAACATCTACGGGCCTGACCCTCGTCAGGGTACTCTTCTTTGGCATATTCTCAACGACAATCCTGTCAAGCTCGTAAATGCCGGACGCAACGTGCGCCACTTCACATTCATCTCCGATGCCGTTGAGGGCTTCATCTATGCCTACGGAAGCGGAGAGAAGCTACTGAACGTGGCCAACCCCGAAGAGACCTCTGTCTATGATTTCGCATTAGAGGTTGAGAAATACAAACCTCTTGAAATCGTGATAGATAGGCACAAGCGTGATTTTGACCGCAAAGAGCAGACGGTCGATGAGAGCATTCCTACTGTACCTTTGCAATATGTGTCGGTAGCCGAGGGCATCCGGCGCTGTCTTGAGCATGAGACGGAGAAGTAAGATTATACGAATGGATGATTGGGACGCTGTCGCCAAGGGTCCGAAACTCCTAAGCGACAACGTCCCTCGTTGCGACCTTACTCCAAGAGAGGCATTGCACCGCATCGGTTCGCTCTACTACATCTCGCAGTTCAAGCGGAGCAAGGAGGGTCTGACGTTCCGGGAGATTAAATCCTCGGCCGATCATGCCGCGATGTTCGCCGATGTTGCGTGCAAATTCATTTCAACATTCGTTGGCAATACGGCAGACTGGTGCATCAGCACCACTCCGAGGCGCAGGCACGCCGATGGCTTCCATTTCGCCACCGAGGTATGCCGCATAATCTCGGACTCTCTCGGCCTTCCGTTCTACGATGATGCGTTGCAGTGCATCAACCATGACCGACTGCATCCTGATTTCATGTTGTTGAGGCCCATCGCCGAGCGGCGGGTGATAGTCTATGATGACATCATCACCACTGGCTCCACGATGATCGCGACGAACGCGCAGCTCGGAGACCGCGACATGGTTCTCAACCTCATAGACATCAGTAACCGATAAATCCATTCTCCCGGAGATGATTTTGAGACAATCCCCACCTCATCTGAGCGCAAAAACGGCTCATATCGCCATAAAAAGCGGCAAAGCGGGTAGAATTTTACGCATTTGCCAAAATTTTTTAGGGAGCGGGAGAAATCCAAATGATAGCGTATACCTCAAACGTATATGCCTATCACCTGAATCTATTATTTCGACAACATCACTACTGTCCATTGATTTTTATATTCGATTTTGCGCCGGAAGGCATAGAAATTTGTTTGTCCATTGTTCAACCGTCAATTTTGGTCTTAAGTCATGGGCAGGAGGAAAATCCGGAGGATAATGTTCTACCGGCACAATCGGTCTGAGAGAATTTGTTTGTCCAAATTACAGCACGCAAAACCATCCTCCGGAATATCCGTCTTCCATGGGAAAGATCGGGATTCCGGAGGATAGTCTGAGTTGATGATTTGTCGACTTTAGCTGATGTTGACGATATAGGAGTCCTGAAGCACTGCTTCCATCGATTTGCAGTCAATCTTCACGACGTCCCACACCCTTTGGTCGCAGGAAACGTTGTAGAGGATTCCCCCGTCTTCGTTTCTGCGCTTTTTAGAGCCGCTTCGAGATAGACAAGGGAGATGTGCTGAAAAGGCACATCTCCCTGAAAGTCGTGTAAGAATGGATCAGATGCAACTCGGAAGGTGGCGCCACCGCCGGGGGTGGGCTCATTCCTGTTCCGGGAATGCAGGTCGGTCGATCGGCTTTAGATCTCTTCGAAGTGCGAGCGGTCAACGCCGCAGATCGGACAAACGTAGTCGGCCGGCAGATCGCCGTCGGTTTCCACAATGTAACCGCAAACGTCGCATCTGAACCGGCGTGACTTCTTCGGAGCTTCGGCTTCGGGCTTTGGCTCGGGTTCGGCGCGGAAGGTGGGTGCGTTTTTGGGAGCTTTCCCCTTAATCACGCGATGATAATAGGCGTAAGTCATGGGCGTGCCCTCGCCGGGATAGGAGGTCACGAGCTTGCCGATGACAATCACGTGGGTGCCGCAGTCGACGAAGTTGATGGCGTCCAGGATGAGGCGTCCGCAGAATTTCCCTTTCACGGCCGGAGTGCCATCGAGGTCTTCACATCCGAAATCGGCATATTTGTCGGCGTCGCGCGACGACCGGAAGCCGAACGAGCTGATTACAAACGGATCGGTATCCTCAGCGATGATCGACAGGCTGAAGCGCGGATTGCGCTTGATGCAGTCGAGCGTGAAATTCTTTTTGTTGAGGCAGATAGCCAGGGTGGGATTCTCGCTCGTCACCTGGAAGCAGGTGTTGATGACACACCCTGCGGGCTTGCCGTCGGAATAGCATCCAACCACATAGAGCCCGTAGGTGATGTCATAGAGTGCGTTGCTGCTCATCTTCTTTCGAAATTAGTAGTTCTGGGCTTTGATTTCGAAGAAGCTTTCGGGATGGGCGCAAACCGGGCAAACCTTCGGCGCTTTCTTGCCTACGACGATGTGACCGCAGTTGCGGCATACCCAGATGGTGTCGCCCTCGCGCGAGAATACGATTCCCTCCTCGATGTTCTTGAGCAGGCGCAGATAGCGCTCCTCGTGGTGGCGCTCGATGGCACCAACGGCGCGGAATTTGAAGGCGATTTCGGGGAATCCCTCTTCTTCGGCTTCTTTTGCCATGCGGTCATACATGTTGGTCCACTCGTAGTTTTCGCCCTCGGCGGCATCGCGGAGGTTGGTCATGGTGTCGGCAATCTCGCCGCCGTGCAGAAGCTTGAACCACAGTTTGGCATGCTCTTTCTCGTTGTGGGCAGTCTCTTCGAAGAGGGCTGCAATCTGCTCGTAGCCGTCTTTCTTGGCCTTCGATGCATAATAGCTGTATTTGTTGCGAGCCTGCGATTCGCCTGCAAACGCTTCCTGAAGGTTGCGTTCAGTCTTTGTTCCTTTTAAATCTTTCATGTTTTTTTGAGGTATTTTTTTATGTTATTATTTGGTTGTCGATTGGTTGTAAATCAGTTTTATGCAATCCGGACACAGCCCGCGGAAGGTCACATCCACCGAATCGATGTCAAATCGGGGCGACATCCACTCGGCCAGGTTGCCGGGCATGGGCATGTCGTAGATTCGCGAGCATCGCCGGCAAATGAAATGGCTGTGAGCAGGCTGCTGGGCCATGTCGTAACGTGAACATCCCGATTCAATCTCCAATTCGCGCAGCAATCCTTTCTCTGTCAGCGTTTTCAGGGAATTGTAGACCGTTGTGCGCGATAGCGACAGATAGAGCTTCGAGAGATTCGAATAGATATCCTCTGCCGACGGATGGCGGTGGCTGTTGGCCACAATACCGAGCACCCCAATCCGCTGAGCCGAAGGACGTATCCCCTTCGTCTGAAGCATTTCGGTGAGTTTCGCTATCGAATATTCTGTGGTCATCTTTACCTCATTTTGTTATGATTACAAAAATAGCAACAATTACAATCCCCGCCAAATTTATTTCAAAAAATCTTCTAAAAATTTTTATACTGTCCGCCAAACCGTAAAGTAGAGAGTCCGACTTCATGAAAGGCAGAAGTTGGACTCTCTACTTTACGGTTTGGCGGACAGTAATAATAACAAATCTCTTATGACCCTTCTATCAAGGACAAGTATCTGAAAAAACTACTGGACAACGGATATTTAGGATATTCATGAGAAGGAGATAAATATTGGTACACACAGGAGGATGTAAACCTCTTTCTACGGAGATTCCATTATGAGCCGGATTTACCTTTCTTTATGTTCAGAGCGTCTATGATCTTTGGATAACATGATTATATTGCCACGGACTTATGCAACTGTGCCTATGCAGCTCATAGCCAATAATTGCAGTTTCATGTTGCCTGTTCAGTGATGATTGGTTTCGATGCGATGTTTTCAAGTAAAAAAAAGAGATGCATCGAATGATACATCTCTTTGCTTTTGTCGGGGTGACTAGACTCGAACTAGCGACCTCACGCCCCCCAGACGCGTACTCTAACCAACTGAGCTACACCCCGATTCGTAGCAATCAAGCTGCTGTGTTGCCCGGCGCCCCTCGAGGCTGCCGACGCCTTGCGGCGCTGAGGCAATTGGCTTGATTTCCAAAAGCGTTGCAAAGGTAGGCACTTTTTTTGAATAGTGCAAACTTTTGCGCGATTTTTTTCGCGGAAAATGATTTTTTGAAGATTATTTAAAAAATTGTGAAATTTTATTGTCTTTAATTGTTGGTGGTTTTAAAACAATATGCTGCATTTGCAGCGAAATTCATTGACAAGTGGTATGAATATAAACATAAACAGTAGCAAAATGATAATAGCGGCGTAAAGGGCGGCTTATGGGGCGGCGGCTTTCCTGCCGCCGGTCATTAAATTTAACGGCGGCAAGAAAGCCGCCGCCCCACACATAGCCGCCCCACACATAGCCGCTCCACAGTTTAGACAAAACAGGTACAAAGAATAAATAAGTGAAAGGAAAAAGATTATGACGTTAAAAGGAAAAAAGATTCATGTGGGCTGGCAGATTTTGTTTCTGCTGATGGCCGTGGTGAGCGTGGCGGGTTTGTTTACAAAGTCGGGCCACGGATTGTTTGGCATGAGCTGCGATCACCTCTATGCCAATGTGGCATGGATGATCACCGCCACGATTTTCGTGTTGATGATGACTCCCGGGCTGTCGTTTTTCTACGGCGGCATGGTGCGCGCCAAAAATGTGATTTCCACTATGTTGCAGAGTTTTATAGTGATGGGATTCATATCGGTGATATGGGTGATATTCGGGTTTTCGCTGGCGTTTGGCGACGACATCGCGCATGTCATAGGCAATCCGTGGGATTTCTTTATGTTTGACCATGTGGGTGTCGACAACGTCGTCGACCGCGACGAGACTGTGCTGTCGCAGATCGGCATCGCCACCACCACGATACCGCTGGCGCTGTTTGCGCTCTTTCAGATGAAATTCGCCATAATCACACCCTCGCTGATCACAGGCTCGTTTGCCGAGAGGGTGCGCTTTTCGGGTTATCTGCTGTTTATGGTGCTTTGGGTGATAGTAGTCTATTGCCCGCTGGCCCATTGCACATGGCACCCCGACGGACTTTTCGCCATGATGCATGTGCATGACTATGCCGGCGGCATCGTGGTGCATGCCGCATCGGGAGTGGCGGCTCTGGCAGGAGCGTTGTTTTTGGGAAAACGCACGCCGGCCGACGATGCCGCCAAGCCTGCCAACGTGCCTTTCGTGCTTCTTGGCGCCGCCATGCTGTGGCTGGGATGGTTCGGATTCAACGGCGGCAGTTCGCTGGCGGCCGACGGCATAGCCGTGCTGGCGTTTCTCAACACCAACACCGCGGCGGCGACAGCCATGGTCACCTGGGTGGCCTTCGACGGCATCCGCGGCCGCAAACCGTCGGCAATGGGCGCTGCCATCGGCGCCGTGGTCGGGCTGGTGGCCATCACGCCGTGTGCCGGCTGGGTGACCGTGGGGCAGAGCATATTCATATCGTTCTGCATCACCATCTGCTGCAACCTCGCGGTGACCTGGAAGAGCTATTCGCGGATGCTCGACGATGCCCTCGACGTGTTCCCCACCCACGGACTCGGCGGTATCTTAGGCACCGTCTTCACCGGCATTTTCGCCTACGGATTCTTTGCCGACGGGAATCCCTGCATGATTTCGCACACCGAGTTTTTCTTTAATCACCTACTGGTGCTGGTGATAGTGTTTGCCTACACCTTTGCGGTCAGCTACGGCCTCTACTGGCTCACAAACAAGATAATCCCCCTGCGTGTGTCGCGCAAGAGCGAGGAGATGGGACTCGACCGCTCGCAGCACGACGAGGAGTATGGCGGCGACGGTGGCACCGGTCTGGCCGAGGACCTTCCCACAGCCGAGGAGTGGTTCAGCCACGCCGAGTGATTTGCAACATATATTGGTTTTTTCGAGAAGCCTGCCGGACGTTTTTTCGACCGGCAGGCTTCTGTGCAATAAAGGCCCCTGGCCGCGCGTTTGTTTCATAGAAACAAAAACGCACAGACGATGCTGACCATCCACAAGGCGAGCGCCGGTTCAGGCAAGACATTCTCGCTGGCCCGAAAATATCTCAAGCTGCTGCTGTTCAAGAAAGGCACCGACGGCGACACCTCGGATGTCGATGCCGGCTGGACGCATGAGCCGCTGTGGTCCGATGCGTCGCAGAGGGGGTCGGCGGTGTTTCTGCGTTACCGCGACGAATATATCCACCGCCGCTTCCCCAAGGCTCACCGCCACATTCTGGCCATCACTTTCACCAACAAGGCCACCAACGAAATGACCGAGCGCATTGTGGCCGAGCTGGAAAAGTTGCGCCACATCACCGAGCCGACCGACGGCTCGGCGCCGTGGGATGGCGCCGAACGACCACGGAACGACCATATCCATTATCTCGTAGGGATTTATTGCGGCGACGAAGAGACCCCCGAGGCCACGGCCACGAAGCTGTGGGAGACCGACCGCGACGACTATATCCGCCGCGTGCGTCAGATCAGTCACGGCGCCGGGCTGGCGCTGAGCGACGTGCTGATCAATTTCGCCGACTTCAATGTGTCGACCATCGACTCGTTTTTTCAGTCGGTGCTCCATGTGTTCACCTCCGAGCTTGATCTGCCGGAGAATTTCAGTCTGCAGATCGACGAGTCAAATGTGATCCGCATGGCCGTTGACCAGATGCTCAACGATGTGAAGAGCAGCATTCCGCGCGGCTCAGCCTCCGCTGCGGTGCGTCGCTGGCTCAGGCAGTATATGCTGCATCTTGCCGGCAGCAGCGAGGGACAGTTCAACATCTTTTCCGATCACTCGTCGGTCAACAGACAGCTGGTGGGGGATGTGAAGAAGCTCCGCAACGAATTTTTCAAAAAGCATATATCGGAATTCAACCGCTATTTCCATCGCGGAGAGAACGGCGAGCTGGATCTGGCTCCGCTGTTGCGCTTCACCGAGTATCTGCGCCAACTCACCGCAGGCCCCCGCTTCGACGCCATCCGCGAGGAAGCGGAGGCGCTGCTTGCCACTCCCATGGGAGAGAAGATCACCCGCAATGTGTTGCTGCCGGTGCAGAAGTGGAGCCGCGGCGACTTCGCTTTCGAGCCTTCGGCCACGCTGCGCAACGCCGCCGGGATTGGCGACAAGGAGATCGTGTGCTACACCGGGGGCGCGAAGAAAAAGCCGGAGGGATGGACCGACGGCTTCGACAGCCGTCTGCGACGTCTCTGCGCCGACGCCATAGCGCTGATGGAGCGTGCGGGCATGGCCCGTCTGCTGTTGGGCCGCTGCTATCTGTTAGGGCTATTTGCCGGCACGTGCGACAATATCGACACCTTCTGCCGTGAGCATGACATGTTTTTCCTCGGCGACACCAACACCCTGCTGGGCCGCGTGCTGAAAGAGGGGGAGGTGCCTTTTGTCTACGAAAAGATGGGCACGCAGCTCAATCATCTGCTCATCGACGAATTCCAGGACACCTCGGAGATGAACTGGGACAATCTGCGCCCGCTGATGGAGGAGACCCTCTCGCGAGGGCGCGAGAACCTGATTATCGGCGATGTGAAGCAGAGTATCTACCGTTTCCGCAACGCCCGCCCCGAGCTTCTGGGCAGCGAGGCGGCCAAATCGCTCGGCGAATACCATGTCACGGAAATCGGCAGCGACATCGGCGACAACACCAACTGGCGAAGCGCCCGCGAAGTTGTGAAATTCAACAACTCGCTCTTCACCGCCCTTGCCGCGGATTTCGAAGGGATAGGGCCCGGCACCACCTATCACGGCGTGGTGCAGCGGGTGGCTTTCCCCGACCGCGAGGGGTTTGTGCAGCTCTTTCTCAACGGCACCGACGAGCCTTTCAGCCACACTCAGCAGCTCGAGCTGATGGGCGCCAATATCCTCGATCAGCTGCGGCGCGGCTTCCCGCCGTCGCAGATCGGTGTGCTGGTGCGCACCGGCGGCCAGGGCCAGGAGGTCATCGACTATATCCTGTCGCTGAAGAAAAACGACCCCGAGTGGCTCCGCTGGCAGCAGGAGACGGGGCGCACGGTCGACATCATTTCCAACGACGCCATGACCGTAGGCTCGTCGCAGTCGGTGAAGTCGGTGGTGAATCTGCTGCGGCTGTGTGTCACGCCGCCCATGATTGACAAACCGGGGACCGAACCTCCCCGGCAGGTAGAGAATCCGGCATGGCTGCGCAACCGCATGATGCAGATTTTCGAGGTGCTTCTGCTGCGTTATCCTCCGGCTGAGGCGTTGTGGAAGGCTGTTTCGGTCACTTCGCCCAATCTCGGCGTAAACCCCGACCGGGAGGCGGCCGAGGTGCGCGATCTCATCGACGGTCTGTTGGCCGACCTCGAGCGCGAGGATAAGCCTGATCTCTTTCTACTGACCGAACGCATCATCCGCGATTTCATCCTCCATCCCGACCGGCGCACCGAGCCTGTAGGCGAGAGCGAGGTGGCTTTCATCACCGCATTCCAGGATATGGTGCTCGACTTCTGCGAAAACGACGATCCCAACATCGCCGCGTTCCTGAAGTGGTGGGACAGGAGCGGCTGCGTCAGCTCATTTCCCGAGGCCGACATCCCCGACGCCATAACCGTGATGACCATCCACAAGTCCAAGGGGTTGGAAATGAATTGCGTGCATGTGCCCTTCTGCGAGCAGGAGCTGGTGAAAGAGGGGGAATCGGCATGGTTTTCACTGGCCGAAATGGAGTTCCCCGGATGCGACCCCGCCGACGTGCCGCCCTTTATGCCTCTGGCGTTCAGCCGCAAACTGGCCGACTACGACGGACTTGCCCGCCAGACAGCCGACATGGTGCGCTCGGCGCGCCTCGATTCGCTCAATGTGGCTTACGTGGCATTCACCCGCGCCCGCTATGAACTGGCCATATATGGTGAGGCCGCTCCCGCCGCTAATCCAAAGGATGGCGACCGCTGCAAGGAGCTGGGGCAGAATCTGCTGCGGGTGCTCCGCGACGAACTGGCGGGCGACCCTTCGATTTTCGGCCGCTATGCTCTCTCGGGCGAACCCCTGCGGTATGTGGAGCCGGTGGGCAATTATTTCACCGACCCACGCCCATTCTATTCCGACCGGTTCTATTTCGACGGAGAGGATGAGGGCGCTACCGATCCGGCGCGGCAGAGGCCTGTGATGCCCCTGTTCGACTATCTCAGACTGGGCCGTCCCGTCGATCCCTCCACGATAAAAAAGGAGAGCCGCGCCGACCGTTACCCCCGCAGCACGGCATGGTTTCCGCATCACCGCATAGACTACACCCACCGCAAGCACCGCCGTGTCGACAGCCCGGCATCGTTCGACGCGCCGATCGACTACGACTCCGTCACCCGAAGCTATTTCTCGGTGCAGCCCCCCGAAGTCACAGTGGCCACCGACGCCGGCGACCGCAGCGACGTGTTCTCGCTCGACAATCCCGTGCACCTGGGCACATTCCTCCATGAGGTGCTTGCCGGAGTGAAGCGCCCCGCCGACCTCGACTACGCATTTCTCACCCCGGCCTACCGGCGCAACCTCACGGAGGCCGACTACGCCCCGCTGCGCGAGCAACTGCGCGAGGCTCTCGCCGACCCCGACGTCAGCCCCTATTTCACAGAGTTCCTGAGCGTGATGAACGAACGACCCCTGACCAACTTCGCATATTTCAACGCCCCCGACAACAAGGCATCCGACATTCCCATGGTGGTGCGTCCCGACCGCGTGGTCGAGATGCCCGGCGCCACCGTGGTGCTCGACTATAAGTTCGGCGAACCCAAGGAATCCTACATAAATCAGGTCCGCCACTATTGCGCCCTCCTCGCCCAGACAGGCCGTACCAACGTCAAGGGCTACCTCCTCTACCCCTTCGCCCCCCCCGGCCACCGCCTCCTCCCCGTCTAACCGTAGAGTAAACAAGCTCTTAACTTCTAAATGTTGGTTCTTTAACTACGAATTGTTGGGGTTATTCGCTGGAATATGGTAACTTTGTATGTTGTTTATGAAGATTGTAATGGTGAAACGATTACTGAAAAACGCGATATATGCTGTCGGTGCGCTGGTGCTGTCGGTGGCGGCATGCGGATGCGATCATGTCGACTTCGACCGCATTCCTCCTACTAATGTGCGCCTGTCGTTCGATACCCGGGCCGAATGGGAGCGCTATGGCACCCCCGGCGCTCTTGACCACCGACGTTTCATCCTCGACGGGAATCTCAGGGTGCCTTCTGATTTTCCATGGACCGGACTGACCTACACCGGTTTCGGCGGGATACTCCTTGTGGGGGATCTGAGTGGCGCCCCCTATGCCTACGATCTGGCCTGCCCGGTGGAGGTCAACCGCAATGTGCGTATCGAAATCGATACGCAGGAAAATGTGGCTTACTGCCCTAAATGCGGCTCGCGCTATTCCGTGTTCAATAACTATGGCTCGCCGATTTCGGGCGAGGCGCGCAAGCTCAAGCGTGGATTGCGCCGATTCAACGTAGGGCCGGGAATCAACGGCGAGTTTATGGTCGTAACCCGATAAACCGTTTCTCGTCACGTCATATTCCGATAAACTGATAATCAATGGATAACCGCACGATACTTGAGCGGCTGGCGCAGCGCCACCGCATCGAAAAACTCAACCCCATGCAGCAGCAGATGGCTGCTACCGACGCCACCCGCATAGTGCTGCTGTCGCCCACCGGTTCGGGCAAGACGGTGGCCTTCGCCATAAGGCTTCTTCGCTCCCTGTCACCGTCAACCGGCAGTGTGCAGGCGGTGGTGATGGCCCCCTCGCGTGAGCTTGTGATTCAGATAGCCGACGTGATCCGCCCTCTGGCCCAGGGATTGAAGACGGTCGCTTTCTATGGAGGCCACGCCATGGCCGATGAGGTGAACTCCATGAAAGTGGTGCCCGATATTATCGTGGCCACTCCGGGCCGTCTGCTCGACCATCTGCGCCGCGGCACAGTGATGCTCGCTGATGTGTCGGCTCTTGTGCTTGATGAGTATGACAAATCACTCGAACTCGGCTTTCACGACGAAATGAAGCGGATCGTGAAACAGATGCGCCATCTCAGCCTGATAATCCTCACGTCGGCGACCCCTTTGGCCGAGATGCCCGGGTTCCTGAGCTTTGCCCGGCCTGAGACCTTTGATTTTACCGCTTCGAAACCGGCCGGCGGACACGTGCAGTTTGTGCGCGTGGATTCGCCCGAGCGCGACAAGCTCTCCACTCTCGAAGCCTTGCTCCGTTCGCTGCCCAACGACCGCGCGCTGGTGTTTGTCAACCACCGCGAGAGCGCCGAACGCGTTTACAACGAGCTTAGCCGCGCCGGATTTCCCGTAGGGCTTTACCATGGAGGGCTGGAGCAGCGCGAGCGCAAACTCGCCGTGGATCTCCTTGACAACGGCACCACCCCCGTGCTGATAGCCACCGACCTCGGTGCCCGCGGTCTCGACATCGACAATGTGCAGTATGTGATTCATTACCATCTGCCCCTAACCGTAGAGAGCTGGACGCACCGTAACGGTCGAACGGCCCGCATGGGAGCCGACGGCACGGTATTCAGCATCATTGCCGACGGGGAGAATATACCCGAATATGTGGTGTGGGACCGGATGCTCTCGCCGCGCGGCGAGGCTGCCGACCCTATCCGCAGCGACACCGCCACAATCTATATCAACGCGGGGAAAAAGGAGAAAATTTCGCGCGGCGACATCGCGGGCTATCTTATCCACCGGGGCGGTCTGCGCCCCGACGAGGTGGGGAGGATCACCCTCGACGACCACAGTGCGCTCGTGGCCGTTCCCCGCGCGGCTCTCGGGCCGCTTGCCTCGGGCGCCACAGATGAGATCCCCGCCGAAGCAGCCGCACTCCCCCTGCTGGAGCGCCTGTCGCCCCACCGACTGAAAAACACCCGGGTGCGCCTCTCGCTCATCAAGTGACAACTAAGCTAATGGCGGAAGATGCCGCGATCGGTATGCCCGCTGTCAGAAGGGGTAGCCGATGGCCAGGTGGAAGCAGAGGCTCTTCTTGAAGGAGGGGAGGTTGAAATAGCCGCTTTTTCCGGTGTCGTAGGGCGCATGCAGACCTATGCCGAGGTCGCCGCGCAGCACGAGCATGGAGATGTCGACTCGCAGTCCCACACCGGTGCCTAACGCAATATCTTTCAGGAAAGTCTTGGCCCGCAGCTCGCCCCCGGGGCGCAGCGGGTCTTTTTTCAGTAGCCACACATTGCCAGCATCGAGAAACAGCGCGCCATGGAGCGGCCCCGCGATGGGGAAACGGTATTCGGTGTTGAATTCAAATTTGAAGGTACCGGTCTGGTCGAAATAGCCGTTTTCCTGGTCGGCCGGCGGCCTGTATGAGCCGGGGCCGAGATCGCGGACAGCCCAGGCGCGCACCGAGTTGGCGCCGCCCACATAGAATTGCTCGGCATAGGGCACCTGCGAGGAGTTGCCGTAGGCCCAGGCTACACCCACTGCCGCGCGCGTCACCAGCCAGTGGTCGCCCACGCCGAGCCGGCGGCCGTAGACAATCTGTGTGGTCCCTTTGAGGAACTGGGAGAATGGCGTGCCGAACAGCTCCTTCTCGCCCCGCTTGCCACACGCCTCGTAGACCGACCAGAACAGGTTGCCGGCCTCCTGCAGCGTCACTTGCAAATTGAATGTGTTGTTGCGTCCGAATTCCCTGTCGTAGACATAGGTGTACATCATCTGCGGGATATACTGGCTCATGAACGAGAGGGCTATGGCAGGGTTCTGGCTGATGATGGAGTCGAACTCGTGGGTGGTCTTCATCAGTTTGGTGTAGGTGAGCTTGAATGGGGTGAAAGAGTGCGACGAATAGCGTGACGACTGCCAGTCGTAGCTCATGCCTAAATTGAACTGCGCCATCTTGAAATAGTGAGGGCGGTTGAGGAGATCCCAGTTGAGGGTGAAGCGGGTCCAGTTGAGGTTGCGCTGTCTGCGTTTAATGAATCCCGGGGCGAGCATGCGCGGGAAGCTCAGCGATGTGGTCATTCCCACCTCGTAGGAGTTGAACAGCGACGACTTGCTTTTGCCCGTCTGCCATTCATAGGTGCCGGTGGCGGTGACGCGCAGCTGCTCTCCTCCGCCGAACACATTGCGGTTGACCACACTAAGCGACAGCCCCGGGCCTATGTAGCTGTTGCTCTTAGAGCTGGCGTTGACCTCAACCTGAAATTCCAGCGGAGTGTCGAACGTGCAGCCGATCTGCACATTGAGCGTAGGCTCGGCGGCGGTGGTGTCGGGTTCGGCCTCGATGTTGATGGCGTTGAAAATGCCCAGGCGCGCCAGACGCGTCTGCGTGGAGTTCATCTGCCTGACCGCAAACCAGCGGCCTGTGCGCATGGTCACGCACTCGTTCATTAGTTCCCGGCGAAAGCGCGACGGCATCATCTGTATCAGCGTGCCGCGCCGGGTCTGAAATGTGTCGGGCTCGCCGCCACCCTGGTTTCGGAACACATACATGGTGACGCGGCCCGTGCGGTAGCGCTTGAGCATGGCCGGTGGAATGTCGGCCGCGAGCATCATGCGCATGGCCATCTTCATGGGCTGCTGCACCGTGTCGGCCAGATATTCGATGAAATCGGGACGGAAATAATAGTAGCCGCGGTTGCGCAGGGCGTTGGTGATGCGGATGCGCACTTCCGACAGGGAGTCGACGCTGTAGCGTGCCCCCTCCCTGAGATAAGGATCGGCCACTGCGATTGAGTCGATGAGCCGGTGGAGGGTGCATGTGTCGGGGAGCAGTTGCACCTGCGAGAAAGTGTAGGCCGGCCCGGTGGCCACATTGTAGCTCACTTTGGCCTTTCGCGGGTTCTTTTTGTTAGGTATGATCTCATATGATGCGCCGCCGCGGAAATAGCCGTTGTCGGCCAGCACATTCTCGAGCATCTTCACGCGGGCGGCCGGCCGCACGTCGTTGATGAGGACAGGCTCGGCCACCAGCTTGTCGTAGAGCCAGTGCTTGAGCCCGTGGCCGGGGTCGTTCCAGTTGTTCCACACCCACAGCCCCATAGGGAATGGCCAGCGATAGTAGGGGGAACCGAAGATGGCGTTGTTGGGCGCCACGGCCACCTGCTTGCGGAGCGATGCGTCGACCCCGGGCACCACCTTGCCCGTTGAGTCGGGGGTGATGATGGTGAATTTTTTCACACCGGTGTAGAGCTGCTCCCCCTCGGGTATGCGCTTAGTGGTGGAGCATGAGCAGAGAGCCAGCAGGGCTGCGAACAGGAGTATAATGCGTGTCTGTTTCATTGCTTTTCCTCCTTGATTACAGTGATTTTCTCATCCTTGCGGCGGTGGAGCCAGTTGAAGATGTCGCGGAAAGAGCGGAACTTGTGGCGGTAGACAAAGCCCACGCCAGTCTGGGTGATTTCACCCTCGAGTATCGATTCATAGCCCGTGTGGCGGAACAGGCGCACATACATCGTGCCCGACTTGTTGATCATGTATTCAAACGAGATGTCGGCGATGAGGTTCTGCGAGAAGTTTTCGTCGGCGTCGGCATCGGTGGTGTAGTTGCCTCCCACCACAATCTTGAAACGGTCGTCGAAGAGCGACTTGCTCACGCGGTAGCTATACTGCATGGCGGTGGAGTTCAACCCGTTGCGGTTGCGGTCGAGCTGGTCGATGCCGAACGAGATGTCGACACCCTTGATTGCCGAGGAGGCCAGGGAGTTGAGCTGTCCTTCGAGGAAGTTGTAGAGCGGGTTGCCCATGGTTGATGCCTTCGTGCCGGGGCCTGTGTAGGAACCGTAGAGCAGCAGGTTCATGGCCTGGTTGGCGCGCTGGTCGGGACTCATGGATTCTATCTCGTTCTGTATTTCGAGGTCGTCGGGCGAGCTGAGGCCGAAAACCACATTCATCTGCTCGAGGGTGCCGGTGACGTTGAGGCCGACATCGAAAGTGACCACACGCGGGTTGTTCTGCGAGCTTACCGAAGCCTTGATGTTGTCGGTGGCGTGGAGATTCAGGGTGGGGTTCATCACCGGGCCGTTGAACACTATGTTGCTTCCCTCCTCGATGTTGAAAGTCTTCTCCGACATCACCGGCGGCATGCCGTAGCGCACGAATCCTTTGTTGAGGGCCATGCGGCCTGTCAGACGCTGGTCGCCGAGATAATCCGAGGTGTATTGCAGTTGGCCTGCCGCCTGAATCTGGGCGCGGTTCTTGCCGTCGGCCGAGAGGTCTACGGCGAGAGTGGAGCCTTCGGCCACGTTGAGCGTAAAGTCAATGTTCATGGCCAGTTCCTGCCGCTCGAGCGAGTCGGTCGCGGCCACGGCCGCCGAATCCGTGAAGTTGACGAAGCGCACCATCTGCTGGTTGCTGTGCTGCGTGAGGGCGGGCTGCATGTCGGGTACCACATAGGTGACGTTGGTGCCGGCCAGCACGTCGAGCGAGCCGCGGATGTCGAGGTAGCGTGCCATTGATCCGCGCACGCGGGCATCGAGGTCGATGAACAGACGGCCATACATGTCCTGCCCGCGTTTTTTCTTGGCACCGACAATCTGGGTGTTGCGGGCGCGGGCGGTGATGTCGAGCCCGATGTCGGCAAGCGAGGAGATGTCGGCGGTGCCGCTGATCACCAGGGGATTGTCGTTGACGGCATGGATGGCGAAGTTGTCAAAAGTGACCAGATTGTCCTTGACGGGAATTTGCGTGGTGGGGAAATCGAGAGTTGAACCCATCATCTCCACGTTCACGGCTGTGGAGTCGAAACGTATCCAGCCGTTGAAGAGCGGTTTGTCGGCGTTGCCGGTGACATCCATCGAGCCTGTGAGCAGGCCGTGGAAACGTGCCGTACCCTTGGGCATGAATGGGTTGAGCACGGCAAGGGGGAAGCGGATCATCTCGAAGTCGAGATTGAACGGGTCGGCCATGGTGCTGTCGTTGAGGTTGCCGGTGACGGTGATGGTCTTTACGCCGTCGACAAGGAGCGACGAGGTGGCCCGCACCACTCCGCCGGGCGATGTGGAAAGACCCAGCTCGGCGTTGAAATCGGCCACGCGCTGGTTGTTGTAATAGAAATCGGTGAGCGACACGTTGCCTTTGCCGTCGATGGAGCTGAACTTCTCGCCGAGATTGAAGCGCATATCGGCCGATACGTTGCCCCGCATGGGCGGAGCGAAGGGATTGATGGCCAGCCAGTCCTGCACCTTGATGTCTTTGAGTTGCAGCCGCAGAGCCTCCTGTGTGGAGTCGCCCGGCACATGGTCGGTGGTCAGCAGCAGCGACGACACCTCGTTGTGTAGGTTGATATTGGCGTCGATGTGGCCTGTCTTTACGTTATAGCGCAGGAAGTTGTCGGGATTTATCTGCCAGTTCTTGTAGCCGATGATGGGGTGGAACGGCACGAATTTCAGTGAGAAAGTGTTCTCCTGCGGCATGGTCACCACGGAGCCGAACGAGAACCCGGTCTCGTCGCTGATGTTACGCTGGTTGAAGATGAGCAGGAAATTGTCGACGCTGATGTATCCCTGGGCCACCACATGGGCAAACTGGTCCATGGTGCCCGGGCGGTTGTCCATCTTGAGCTGATAGAGCAGATGGTCGTCTCTCTGGCGTATTCTCAGTGCAATCGAGTCGGCCCTTGTCTTGCCGGCCTGCAGCCCTGTGAGGGTGGCGTCGGCGCGGAGCAGCGAGTCGTTCGACGCAAGCAGCGCCAGGGTGTCGAAAGCGAGGTCGCTTCCACACAGCAGCTCGGTGAGTACATTGTTGTCGCCCGAGTTCAGCGCAATGCGGAAATCGGGGAGTGCCATCTGCAGCGAGTCCACGGCAAGCTGTCGGCGTGCCATGCAGCGCTGTAGCAGTGCCTGCACGGCTCCGAAGCGGGTCATAAGAGTGTCGAGTCCGACTCCGGCCGAGGCTTTCGCGCTCAGATCGCCGTTGTTGAGCGTGAGGGCGCAGCTCGCCGTGTCGATGTCGACGTTGGCAAGGATGTCGGTGGTGTTGATTGTGGTATGGGGCATCTGCCAGTTGAGCCGCTCCACATCGAGCGAGGCGCTCAGTGTCAGCGGGTCGCGTATGACACGGCGGTGGCGTCCGCGGCCTGAGATATGGGTTTTCGGAAGAGTGAACGCCGCCTCGCCGCTGAGTGTGGCCGAACCTCGTCCGATGGTATCGGAGAGCTGCAGGGCCATCAGGTCGATATGGTTCAGATTCCCTTTGAGGCGCCAGCGCAGGGTGTCGCCGGTGAGGTTGCCGGTGGCGCTGATGTCGAAATCGGCGTCGCGGTTGGTGGAGATGGCGCGCACGGCTGCATTGCCGGCTGCGATGTCGGCTCGGGCATTGATGTTTTCATAGCTCTGTCCCTTGTAACCGAGGTGACGGAGGTCGATGCCGGCGTAGATGGCGGTGGAGGGTGAGAAGATGTCGAGCCCGTGGCCGCGCACATCCACGTCGGCCGAGACATTGCTGATGCCGAGCGAGGGCATGATGGATTGCACGGGGAAGCGGTCGGCGGTGAAGGTCAGCTCGTAGGCAGGTCCGCGTCCTTTCCATGTGCCGTCGAGGGCGATGGTGCCGTCGTCGGCTGTGCCGCGGAACGTGGCGGCATAGTCGCCGCGGTTTATGTCGGCCTCTCCGCTGATGGTCATGCGCGGGAATTTGATCTGCCCGGCGGTCTTGGCGTCGAGAAGTGTGGGTTTGATAAAGGAGATGTCGGGCATGGAGCCGTCGAGAGTCAGGTGTCCAGAGGCGCGGTTGATGTCGGTGATGTCGCGCAACACGCCCGAGGCCATGAGTGAAAGATGGCGCGGAATCTCCACCTTGATCAAGCGGGCGCGTATGTTGCCCATGGTGCCGTCGGCGTCAACGGCGGCATTGACCGGCACGCCGCGCGGGAGCGCGTCGGCTATCGGCGCCATAGGTGCCGGTGCCAGGCGGCGCAGGTCGTCGTTGCTGATCTGAGCGCGCAGATCCACGCGGAAGGGTGTCGACGGATCGAGTCCCTGTGGCGCTTTATCTCCGGGCGCGGGTGGAGGTGTCAGGCCCATCATGGCGTTGAGCGCGATGGATGATGTGGCGGTGGTGAGCCGCATGCCGGTGGCACGCATGCTCACCGAGTCCATGTCGAACAGGCCGGTCAGTTCCACGGGTATGCCGCATCGCTCGCGGGCCGTGATGGACCGTATAGGAGCATAGACCGAGGTGCCGCGGTTGACAAACGAGTCGATGGCGATGTTGATCTGCGACGCCCGGATATATTCCAGATCGAAATTCTGCGTCAGGGGCCGGTGACCGGCCATGGCATACAATCCATCCGAGTCGGTAAGCCGCACTTTGGCGCACCGCACTGTCCAGGGCACTGTAGCCACGGTGTCGGTTTCGGCGATCTCGGGCGCCGGATGGGCGGCGAGCCATTCGGGGGTGGGATAGATGTATCGGGCGTCGGCGCGGCTCATGCTCACTTCCTGCACGTCGACGGTGTTGTGCCGCATATCCACGTCGGCCATGCGGATGTCGCCCTGCTGCAGGTGGCACCCCAGCTCGGTGATCGTAGGGTAGATCGACATGTTATAGCGTATGCGGCGCAGAGCGCCGTGTACAAGGGTCACGTGCCAGTTGGCCGGCACCGAATCGGCAGCTTCGGGCCGGGGCACGGTGTCGGGGAGGATGGCCATATCCACCTTGCCTGAATCGACCATAAGCTCGCCCACCATGATGCGCTGTGAGGAGAGGCGGATGCGGGCGTCGGACATGCTCGCGTCGTTGACGAGAGCCGTCATGTAGAAAGCCGAATCGGGGGTGCCGAGTCTGAACCGGGCGCCATCGAGTTTCAGGTCGCTTACACTGATCTCGCCGCGCAGCAGCGGCAGCGGCGACACATTCAGACGCCCCGCGCGGGCGCCTGCCTCCATGCCGGGCACGGCGAAAGAGGCCGAGTCGATTTCGACCCGCAGCGGAAATTTCAGCCTCACTTTGCGGGCTGAAATCTCAAGTTGCCCCGGCTTGTTGATGGCCGACAGCACGCGCGGTATCACAAAATCCTGAACCGGCGGTATGTAGATCAGCACAATCAGAGACACTACCAGACCCAGCAGGCCCAGCAATGTCCACAAAAGTGACCTTGATATTATCTTGACAGTTTTGTTCACTGCTTGTCAGTGATTTAGTTGAAACGTAGAGGTTGGCTTACATTATACTCAACAAGTAAGCGCCCGAAATGTTTGCGGCATACGGAGCCGCGGAGGCGTGGCGGCCTGTCAGATGGAGTAAATAACGCCGATGCCCACCACGAAGATTTCGCGGAACGGGATGCCGGGGCTGTGGATTTTCTGACGGACATAGAGATCGCAGGTGGAGACTTCGTAGTAGAAGCTGATGCTGCTGTGCAGCAGACGGCGATGCTCGGGGATGTGGAAAGTGAAACGCTGGCCTATCCCAAAGTGGAAACGCACGCGGCTGGAGAAGCTGTAATACCCCTTGGGATAGCGGTCGGGCTGGCTCACCCAGAAGTCGCCGTCGAGAATGGAGTTGAGCGAAAGAGCCACGGTAAGGGGCGTGATGGACCATTTGTCGTAGATTTTCACGCGCCAGGGTACGTAGGTTTCGCGCAGGGCCAGGCTCCAGTAGTGGTGATAGTAGCGGTGGGGAGGCGTATAGCCCAGCAGCAGGTGTGTCTGCCAGTGGTCGTTGCGTCCATAGCGCCAGCCCACGCCGACCGACACCATGCCGAAATCGCCCGCATACTGGGTGACGAAATCCTCCGGGAGGAGTTTCTGCCACAGATCCTCTATGGTGTGGAGCCGTAGATGGTAACGCGACGGTATGCTGTCTGTGGCAGTGTCTGTGGCAGTGTCGGCCACCGCGGCTGCCGGCACTAATATCATCAGAAGCAGAGTCAGCTTAAAAATCAATTGTCTCATAAAGGTAGCCTGTTTCTGTGATGGTGAACAGCAGATAGTTGCGTTTGTGTATGTCGGCACACTGATAGTAGAGGATGCCGTTGTCGAATTTGTCGACAATGTTGACCCGATGGTTGTGGCCGTTGACGCAGAACGACTGCGACGCCCATGGCTTTTCGTTGCCGTCGGCGTCGGTGCGTGTGGCATCGGCCTGCATGCCGGGATAGTTCTCGAGATAATAGTTGAAAACGTTGGCCACGTTGTTGTTGAACTGCTCGTCGAAGGGGCACGAGTGCATCAGCACTATAGTGTGGATGATGCTTCCGGGGTTTGCCTCGTTGAGTGCGTTCACCGCCCTGATGTCGTTCTCGATAAAGGTGAAATCGGGCACGGGACGCGAATAGTCATACTCGAGAGCCACCGTGTTGAGCGCCACGATATGTGTGCGGGCCACGTTGAGACTGAAATTTTCGGGTCCGAAAATGTAGTTGAACACATCTTCGCCGTTGCCCACACAGTCATGGTTGCCGATAACGGTGAGATACGGTATGCCATATTTCTCCATAATGTCGCGCGTCCATTTGAATTCCTTGGCCAGGCCGAAATCGGTGACGTCGCCGGCATGGAGGATGATGTCGATGTCGCCGCGCTGCTGCAGCACCCTCATGCAATCATCCAGATCGTCCCAATACCCCTGGGAATCGCCGATAACGGCAATTTTAATCGGGAGGGAAAGGCCGGAGCTCTGCAGCCGGTTGATTTCGCGGGTGTTTATGTCGTGCGGGCCGTCGACATCGGCGGCATAGGGCAGATATTCGAGCTGCGAACATCCGCAAAGGGTCGCCACAAACGCCATCAGCGCCAAAGACTTCACTTTCAGTTTTGTCATATAAGGCAAAATTACTTTTAACTGCAAAGTTAGCAATAAAAAGCGTGACATCTGTTTGTCTCAACCGATAATGTTTTGTATTTTTGCAGTGTGGGGCGCGTTTCAGACCAAAGCAGACCCCTAAACCTTAAACCCTCAACCCTCAACCAAATCCCTCATACCAGAATGACTTGCTTTAAATCCGGAATCTCCTCCATCCTTTCGCGCGTACTCCGCGGAGGCGCGCTCGCACTTCTTTGTCTGTCGGCATCAATGACTGCCTTTGCAGGCGGTATTGAGAAGGAGCCTGTGAAAGTGGTGGCTCACCGCGGCGCCCACACCGACGGTGCCTCCGAAAACTCCATAGCCGCGCTCCGCAAGGCCATGGACGCAAATTACTATGGCGTCGAACTCGACGTGTGGATGACCGCCGACGGCCGCATCGTGGTGCATCACGACGGCCATGCCGACGGACTTGTCATCCAGGATGAACCCTATACCCGGGTCAAGGATATCACCCTCTCCAACGGCGAGAAGCTGCCGACTCTCGACAGCTTCCTGAAAGTTTTCAAAAGCAAAATGAAGGGTTCATCCTCCAAACTTATCGTCGAAATCAAGACACACAGCACACCCGAACGAAACAATGCCGCTACCGACCTGGTGATGAAGAAGATCGAGAAAGCCGGCATAAAGGACCGTGTGGAGTATATCGCCTTCAGTTTCGACATCTGCAAGCGCATCGTCGCCGCGCAGCCCGATGCAAAGGTGGGCTATCTGATGGGTGACAAGACACCCCGCGAGGTGCATGACGCCGGCATTTGCAGCGTAGACTATCATTTCAGTGTATTTAACAATAATCCCGCATGGATCAAGGAGGCCGGGGATCTCGGAATGATAGTGAATGTGTGGACAGTCAACAACGCCGATGATATGGCTGATTTCATTGAGCGGGGTGCAGACTATATCACCACCGACGATCCCGCGCTGCTCTCAGGCATACATCGCCTCGATTAGTTTGGCGTAGTGGCGGTTGATGACAGGACGGCGGATTTTGAGAGTGTTTGTGAGTTCGCCGTTCTCCATGGTGAATTCGCGCGGCAGGAGGGTGAACTTCTTGATTTTCTCGAACGACGCGAGCCCTTCCTGCAGGGCGTCGATGCGCTTCGAAATCATGTCGACGATCTGTGAGTTGCGCAGCAGTTCCTCCAGCGAATGGTATTGTATCTGTTTTCGCCGGGCATATTCCTTTATCGCCTCGATGGCGGGGACGATGATTGCGGTGACATATTTGCGCGAATCGCCGATGACGGCTACCTGGTCGATATACTTGTCTTCGCCGAGACGGCTCTCGATGGCCTGCGGCGCGATATACTTGCCGTTGGAGGTCTTGAAGAGGTCTTTGAGGCGTTCGGTCAGGATTATTGCGCCGGAATCATCGATGCGGCCTGCGTCGCCGGTGCGGAACCATCCGTCGGCGGTGAAGACCTCGGCTGTCTCCTCGGGTTTGTTGAAGTAGCCGCGCATCACGGTGGGGCCTTTGACGAGGATTTCGTTTTCGGCTCCGAGTTTCACCTGAAGCCCTTCGAGAGGAGTGCCCACGGTGCCTATTTCGTAATTGACATAGGGGAAACAGCTGACGGTGGCTGTGGTCTCCGAGAGGCCGTAGCCGATGACGATGTTGACTCCCATGGCGTGGAAGAATTCCACGATAGCGGGGCTGAGGGGCGCGCCGGCTGTAGGGAAAATATTGCCGTGGGTGATGCCCATGGCGCGTTTCACAGCAGAGAACAGATGCTTGTTGAAGAAACGGTAGCGCGCTTCGAGGAAACGGGGCACGCGCAGACCGCAGCGCTTGTAGTGGAGATTGCGCTTGCTCCCTACTTTGAGCGCGCGGGCGCAGAGCCAGCGCTGGATGGCCGGCATGGCGCCGATTTTTTCCTGAATGGCGGTGTAGGCCTTCTCCCAGAAACGGGGCACGGAGCACATGCATGTGGGGCGTACTTCCACTATGGTATCCTGCACGATGCGCGGATCGCGGTTGACATAGACCTGTATGCCTGAATCGAGGCAGAAATAGGTCCAGGCCTTTTCAAATATGTGGCTCAGGGGGAGGAAACAGAGCGAGGTGTCGGCGTCGGAGAGCGAGGTGAGCCGGCGGTGGTGCATCTCCATGGCGGCGTTGAAGCAGCTGTGGGGGAGGATTGCGCCTTTGGGATTGCCGGTGGTGCCTGATGTGTAGAGCAGAGTGGCCACGTCGTCGGGGGTGGCGCGGCGGGTGCGCTGTTCCACCTCGGCGCGGCAGGCCGGTGAGGCTGCGGCCCCGAGTTCGAGCAGGCTCGAGAAGAGCATCGATGATGAGTCGCCGTCGTCGAGACGGATATTGTCGAAGACTACGATGCGGTCGAGCGTGTCGACTTTTTCGAGTACCTGGCGGGCGATGCGGTATTGTCCTTCGGTGCCTGCGAAGAGGATGCGGGCGCCCGAGTCGCGCACGATGTATTCCACCTGTTCGGGTGATGAGGTGGCGTAGATCGACACCGGCACTATGCGGTTGGCGAAAGCTCCGAAGTCGGTGGCTATGATGTCGGGATCGTTGGGAGAGAACACCGCTACCCGTTCAAGTTCCCTGATGCCGAGAATCTCGAGAGCGCAGGCCACATGGAAAGCGCGGCTGTGGAGTTCGCCCCATGATATTGGTTGCCAGTCGCCGGGGCTGCGGCGCTCCCACAGTGCGGGACGGTCGGCGCCGTAGCGTTCAGACTGGCGTTTTATCATCGTTGTCAGACAGTTTGCCATAATCGGGTGCAAAGTTAGCGCTTTCGGGGTTGTCGAGCGTAAAGGGTTAGTGTCAAAGCGGGGTAGCGTTAACAATTATTTGCGTTTGGAGCCTTCGGGCGAGAGCAGTCGGTAATATTCGGCAGGGTCGTTCACGATGGCCACGCCGCGCACAAACACCGGGTTGAGCACGGGGTTGACCACCTTGTAGTAGGTCTGCTGCTCGAAGAGGTCGCGCCCGATAAGTCCTTTCAGGATGGCTTCGATAACAGGTTTTGACACCTCCAGCTGCTCGGGAGCGGGCTTTATGGAGTCTTTTTCGCCAAGCGCCACGAGGTGCTCGAGCATATCGGGGGTGACGGTGAAATCGCGGATAAAGTCATCCTCGGTGGGGAATTTCTTTTTGAGCTGTTTGCGGTTGGCGTCGACATATTCGATGCTGAAGCGGTTGATGACGCCACGGGCAGTGAGGTCGCGGTAGTAGTCGCTGTAGCCTGTGGTGTCGACGGGCACAAAGACGTCGGGCATGATGCCGCCGCCGCCATAGACTGTGCGGTGCGAGCGGATGGTCTCGAAGCGTTCGTTTTCCGAGAAGTGCACCGAGTCGGCCGAGGAGAATTCTCCGGCTTCATAGCGGTGGAGCATATCCATGCGGTAATCCTCCTCGTCGCCCCGTTTGTAGGGTTTCTGGATGCAGCGGCCCGAGGGGGTGTAATATTTCGACACGGTGAGACGGATCATGGAGCCGTCGGGGAAGGGGAACGGGCGCTGCACCAGACCTTTGCCGAAGGTGCGGCGGCCTACAATCACGCCGCGGTCGTTGTCCTGAAGCGCGCCCGCGGTGATTTCCGATGCCGAAGCGGAGTATTGGTTGACGAGAACCACCACGCGGCCGTCGCGGAAGTAGCCGTTGCGCTCGGCGCCATAATACTGGTCGCCCATCGACGGCGATTTGGTGTAGACCACCAGGTCGCCGGCGTTGAGGAATGTCGATGCCACATCGTTGGCAGCGCCGAGGAGGCCGCCGCCGTTGTCCTGAAGGTCGAGCACAAGGTTTTTCATCCCTTGCTGTTCGAGTTTCTGCATGGCCTCCCAGATTTCGCGGGGGGTGGATTCGGCGAAGCGCGACAGGCGGATATAGCCCGTGGTGGGGTCGGCCATGTATGCGGCGTCGACCGAGTAGACGGGGATGTCGTCGCGGATGACGAGGAAGTCGAGGGGCTGCTTCACACCTTTGCGGAGCACTTTCAGCCTCACGGGTGTGCCTTTGGGGCCGCGGAGCAGCTTGATGATGGCCGAGTTGGGACGTTTCACGCCCGAGAGCACCGAGTCGTTGGCCATGATCAGACGGTCGCCGGGGAGGATGCCCACTTTTTCCGAGGGGCCTCCGGCTGTGGTCTGGATCACGTAGAGGGTGTCGTTGAACATGTTGAACTGTATGCCGATGCCTGAGAAATTGCCGTCGAGAGGGGTGGTCAGTTCCTTGGTCTCCTCGGGGTCGGAATAGGTGGAGTGGGGATCGAGGGTGGCGAGCATGGCCTTGATGGCCTCTTCGGCGAGCTGGTTGGTGTTGACGGTGTCGACATAGCACTGCTCGATTATTTTCTCGGCCTGGGCTATCTTGTTGGCGGCGGGAATCTGCACGGGTCCCTGCTGGACGCGGCGGCCGAGCAGAGCGTCGAGGATGCTCTGGCTTGAAGCGGCGGGAGCGCACAGCAGAGCGAAAACGGAGCACAGGAGCAGAAGGAATTTCAGTTTCAGAGATGTCATAGTGTTTGAAACGTTGAAGATGGAGAACGAGGGTCAGAGCGGGCGGGGCAGATAGCGGCTGTAGTCGGCGTGGAATGAGGCCAGCTCGCGCACGAGCGAGGAACTTACGGCTGCCAGTTCCGGGGGGGCAGGGAGGATGAGTGTCTCGACCGGGTAGCCGGGAATCAGTGTGCGGTTCACGTCGGCCATGTTGCGCTCGTAGTCGAAGTCGGCTGCTGTGCGCGCACCGCGCAGAATCCATGTGGCTCCCCACCGGCGGGCGGCTTCGACGGCGAGGGTGTCAAATGTGACGACTTCCACCGCGGGATTGCCGGCATAGAGCGAGCGGATTGCCTCGATACGCTTTTCAAGCGGTAGCCATGACTGTTTGGCGTTGTTGGTGCCGATGGCCACAATCACTTTGTCGAAGATCTGCAGACCCCGGTCGACGATAGACTTGTGGCCGATGGAGAAGGGGTCAAACGAACCGGTGAAAAGCGCGATGCGCCCGAGGCTGTTGTCTGCCATACCTAATTATCTAACAACTTTGAGGGTACCTATTGTTTATAGCGGATTACAGTTTAGAGTCTGATGGACAGGAATTGTTTAACGCGTGACGGGCTTTTATAATTTTTTATGAAATCTGCGAGTCATCCTCCACAACCAGGTTGTCGATGATGAAGTTGGCGCGGGTGGAGGTGTTCTTGCCCATGTAGAAATCGAGCAGATCGCCCACCGAGTCCTCCTTGCGGAGTGTCACGCGGTCGAGACGCATGTCGGGGCCGATGAATTCGCGGAACTCGTCGGCCGAGATTTCACCGAGACCTTTGAAACGGGTGATTTCGGCATGGTTGCCGAATCGGGCTATGGCATCGATGCGCTCCTGATCGGAGTAGCAGTAATATGAGTCTTTCAGCTCTCCGTCGGCCGATGTGGTTTTCTTCTTTTTTGCCCGGCGCACGGCCCGGTCGTCGCGCACGCGGAACAGGGGCGTCTGCAGCACATAGACGTGTCCTTTCTTCACCAGGTCGGGGAAGAACTGTAGGAAGAATGTGAGTAGCAGCAGGCGTATGTGCATGCCGTCGACGTCGGCATCGGTGGCGATGATCACATTGTTGTAGCGCAGGCCTTCGAGTCCCTCCTCGATGTTGAGCGCGGCCTGGAGAAGGTTGAATTCCTCGTTTTCATAGACCACCTTGCGGGCCATGCCGTAGGAGTTGAGGGGCTTGCCGCGAAGCGAGAACACGGCCTGAGTCTCCACGTCGCGGATTTTTGTGATTGAGCCGGAGGCCGAGTCGCCCTCGGTGAGGAAGATGCTCGAGGCGAGTTTCTTCTTCTCGTCGCCCCGGGCGTCGTTGAGATGCACGCGGCAGTCGCGCAGCTTGTTGTTGTTGAGGTTGACTTTTTTTGCCCGTTCGCGCGCCTGCTTTGTGATGCCCGACATGGCTTTGCGGGCCTGCTCGCTCTCCTGAATTTTTTTCAGGAGGGTCTGGGCTGTGTCGAGATTTTTGTGGAGGTAGTCGTCCAGCTCCTTTTTGAGGAAGTCGCTGACAAACTTCGCTACGGTTGGACCGTCGGGTCCGATGTCGCGCGAAGTGAATTTGGTCTTTGTCTGCGAGTCAAACTCGGGGTTTTCGGCCTTGACCGAAATGGCGGCGACCATGCCTGAGCGGATGTCGGAGTATTCGAAATTCTTGGCGAAATAATCTTTTACGGTGCGCGACACGCTCTCCTTGAAGGCTGCCAGATGGGTGCCTCCCTGGGTGGTGAACTGGCCGTTGACAAACGAGTAATACTCCTCGCCATACTGGTTGGCGTGGGTGATGGCCACCTCGATGTCTTCGCCACGGAGATGGATGATAGGGTAGAGAGGATCTTTGGTGAGATTGGCCTTCAGCAGGTCGAGCAGTCCGTTGCGGCTGAAGTAACGGCGCCCGTTGAGGTAGATTTCAAGCCCGGTGTTGAGGTAGGTGTAGTTGCGCACCATGGTCTCGATAAACTCGGGATTGAAGGCATAGTTGCGGAACAGCTCGGCATCGGGGGTGAACTCCACGTAGGTGCCGTTGGGTTCGTCGGTGGGAAAATCGTCGGTCTGCTCCAGCAGGATAGCGCGAGAGAATGAGGCCCGGCGCGCCATGCCGTCGCGGTTCGACTGGATCACGAAGCCGGTGCTGAGGGCGTTGACGGCTTTTATGCCTACACCGTTGAGACCGACCGATTTCTTGAAAGCCTTGTTGTCGTATTTCGCGCCGGTGTTGATGATCGAAGCCACGTCGACGAGTTTCCCCAGAGGGATGCCGCGGCCGAAGTCGCGCACCGACACCGAGGTCTCGTTGTAGGTGATGTCGATGCGCCGCCCGTAGCCCATCATGAATTCGTCGATGGCGTTGTCGGCCACCTCCTTGATGAGCACATAGATGCCGTCGTCGCTCTTCGAGCCGTCGCCGAGCTTGCCGATGTACATGCCCGGACGCAGGCGCAGATGTTCGCGCCAGTCGAGGGTCTTGATTTCCTCCTCGGTGTAGGTTGCTTCCACGGGCGCGGGGGCGGCGTGGTCGAAGTCGAGAGTGTTGTCGTCGGGCAGATTGGTCATATCATCGTTCATGGCGTGCTGGTTGCTGATTTCTATGCAAAAGTACAAAATTCGCGCCAAAAAAGCAAATCAGCCGACACAGCCGCGAGCCGCGTGGGGCCTACATGAACATGCCGGGGTTGATCATGTTCACATCGGTGTCACCGGTGAACTCTGCGATGGAAATCCACACCAACAGCAGGATGATGAGGACTGCCACACCCACATACATCCAGAAACTTGCTCCCCGTTTTTTCCGGCGGTTGCTTTCGGGTGCGATGAAACCGGGGTCGTTTTCACGAATCTTTTCAATGCGGCGTTCGCGCCGTTCCATGCTTTCTGACATAAGGCAATTAGTTTTGATTATTTAACAAGCTTTTGAATTTGCAACTTGCGGAAACTGTTTTTACTTCTTTAACAAATGTGAATCGGCGAAAGTTCAGGCGGTTGGTCACTTCGGACGTGTGTGCTGTTTTGCGTAGTCATCTGAAAAAAAGACGGCATATGTGCAAAATAAAAGCCGGCATGCTCACGCATACCGGCTTTCCGTTGGGGATTGTGTGTTCCCCCCTGGAGGGGTGTTGCGGGGGGAACGGGGGAAATATTTTTTGTCTGCTGAATCATCAGGCGGCTTTGCTGCCGCGGGGGCAGCGCGCTGCTCTGACGGAGCTTGTTTGTTTTAACAAGCTGTTATTCAGCAACGACTTCGAAGGGAATCTCGACAGTGACCTCTTTGTGGAGGTGAAGTTTGGCGTTGTATTTGCCGACTTCCTTGACGGTGTCTTTGATTTCGATGATCTTGCGGTCGATCTTGTGGCCGAGAGCCTCGAGGGCGTCGGCGATCTGGATGCTGTTGACCGAGCCGAAGATGGTGCCGTTGGCTGCAGCCTTGGCGCCGATGGTGAGGGCAACGCCTTCGAGCTGAGCTGCGAGAGCTTCTGCGTCGGCTTTGATTTTGGCAATCTTGTGAGCCTGCTGGCGCTTGTTCTCCTCAAGCTGGCGGAGGTTGGAGCTGTTGGCGATCACGGCTTTGCCCTGGGGAATGAGGTAGTTGCGGCCATAGCCGGGCTTTACTTCTACGACGTCGTCCTTGTAGCCAAGGCCGCGCACGTCTTCTTTCAATATGATCTGCATAGTTGTGGACTGATTGAATTGATTGGTGGGTTAAACTGAGCCGTTGGCTTATTTCATAAGGTCGGTTACGAAGGGCAGGAGGGCCAGATGGCGGGCGCGCTTAACGGCCTGAGCCACGCGACGCTGGAACTTCAGCGAGGTGCCGGTGATGCGACGGGGAAGGATTTTGCCCTGCTCGTTGAGGAATTTCTTGAGGAATTCGGGATCCTTGTAGTCGATATATTTGATGCCGGCACGTTTGAAGCGGCAGTATTTTTTCTTCTTCACGTCGACCGACATGGGAGTAAGATAGCGGATTTCAGAATTAGTCTGTGCCATTTTATTTGGATGGAATCTTTTTGGTTGAGTTTAGAGAAACGGATTGTCGGACGTGCGGGCCTCAGGCTTCGGGAGCTTTTTCTGCGGCTTCAACGGTCTCGACTGCTTTGCCGGCGCGGAGTGAGCGGCGCTTGGTAGCGTATTCCCAGGCATATTTGTCGTTGCGGAATACGAGGAAGCGGATCACGCGTTCGTCGCGGCGGAATGCGGTTTCGATTTTCTTGACGATTGTGGGATCGCCGTCGAATTCAACCAGGGAGTAGAATCCGGTAGACTTCTTGTCGATGGGGTAGGCGAGCTTGCGCAGGCCCCAGATTTCTTCGTTCACGATGGTGGCGCCGTTGTCGGTGAGCACTTTGGTGAACTTTTCTACCGCTTCCTTCATCTGAGCATCAGACAAAACGGGAGTTAAAATGAAAACGGTTTCGTAGTGGTTCATTGGTTAAACTATTGATGTTTAAAGAATTAAAAGAGCCGAATGGGCGTTTTGCCCGATCCGGCTGCAAAGTTACTAAATTTTTTTGGAATCTGCAAGAATTTTGGCGGCTGCCGCCTTGCGGGCTTCGCGGCTGTCGTTGGCCGGGAGCGGCGCGGTGGCTGCCGGGGTGTGCATCCGCTTGAGAAAGCAGCGGTTGAAGTTGCGGCGCTCCCTGTCGAAAAACCATCCCCACTTGTTGAAGTAGCGGCACATGTTGATTGTGTGGATGGCAAACATGCGCAGGCTGCGGTGGCTGGCGGCGCGGTGGATGTGGCAGATGGTGGCGTCGGGCCAATAGAGAGTGATGTGGCCGGCATGGATGCGGCGCGACAGATCGATGTCCTCGAGATAGAGGAAGTAACGCTCGTCGAAGATGCCGGTTTGGCGCAGAGTATCGACGCGCAGAAACATGAAGCTGCCCTGAAGATAGGGGATGTTGAGCGCTTTCCCCGCAGGGCGGTCGTCGACAAGATAGCGGCTGACGCGGCGGCGCAGCGCTTTCGGGAAGAAGAAGCGCGCGAACAGGTCGAAGGGGGTGGGGAGCAGGCGGCTGGCAAACTGCGGCTTGCCGTCGGGGAACACCATCTGAGGCTGCAGCATCCCAACTTCGGGGTGGCTGTCCATGTGGGCTGCGATGGCCGGAAGGACGCCCGGGTCGAAGTAAACGTCGGAATTCAGCACCAGATGATAGCGGGTGCCCTCGTCGAGGGCGCGGCGCAGCGCTATGTTGTGCCCTGAACCGTAGCCCGGATTGTCGTGTCGGGGTATATATTCAGTAAAATCGCCGAACTCTTCAGCGAGAGATCCGCTGATGAGATCGGCCGGGGAGTTGTCGATGACGTAAACATGTTCCGCGCCGTCATGCTTCAACGCATGCAGGCACCGGGCCAGCTCGGTGAAGTCGGTATTATATGTTACAATCGACGCGGTCAGTTTCATTCAGTTTCTGATTAAGGCGCGGGGTGCTGTTGCTGTGCCCCGGTTTGGATAAGGCAAGAATCCTTATGAGTTAACGTAGGGATTGCAGAATATATTGCAACGGTGGGCAAAGTTAGTGATTTTTTCGGCATGGAGGGGCATATCGGTGAAATATTTAGTAAATTTGTCTGCGGAATCATTTGTTTTTTATTAAGTAACTGGTCGAAATAAATAGACCGGTTAATATAAAATAATTTTGAACAGTTACTTATGTCGACGATAAAGATAGATACTCTCGACGACAGCCGCGTGGCACCTTATGCGCGTCTCACCGAGGCACAGCTGCGCAGCCGGCTCAGCCCCGCCGACGCTATGTTTGTGGCTGAAAGTCCCAAAGTGATCAGGGTGGCGCTCTCGGCGGGCCTCCGTCCGCTGTCGATGCTCTGCGAGGAGCGTCATATCAGCGGCGACGCTGCCGACATTATCGCCGCCAATCCCGATATGCCTGTGTACACCGGTAGCCGCGAACTGCTCGAGAGGCTTACCGGCTATACGCTCACGCGTGGTGTGCTGTGTGCCATGCGCCGGCCTGCACCGCTCTCGCCCGAGCAGGTATGCCGCGATGCCCGGCGCATTTGTGTCATCGACGATGTCACCGACACCACCAATATCGGAGCCATCTTCCGCTCGGCGGCGGCACTGGGCATCGACGGTGTGCTGTTGAGCGCCACGGCGTGCGACCCGCTTAACCGGCGCGCGGTGAGGGTGTCGATGGGCACGGTGTTTCTGGTGCCGTGGGCATTTCTCCCCGCTGGTGATTATCAGCCGCTGCTGCGTTCATTGGGGCTGAAGACTGTGGCGATGGCGCTGACCGACCGCTCGGTCAGCATCGACGATGCCGCGCTCCGCGCCGAGCCGCGGCTGGCGATAATCATGGGCACGGAGGGGGAGGGGCTTCCTGAAGCCACTGTGGCGGCGGCCGACTACACCGCCCGCATCCCCATGAGCCGGGGTGTGGATTCGCTGAATGTGGCGGCCGCCTCGGCTGTGGCGTTCTGGCAGCTCAGGACGCAGTGATGGATATATATAGCCGTTATATTAAACAAGCTCTTATTGTCGAACCGGCTATAGAAACGGCCATCCGGAGGTTCCTGCCGGGTGGCCGCTTCTGTTTGTTTTAAGATAGACGGGTTGTATGCGCGAATGTCGCTTCCAACATTCCGACGGGGATTTCTAATCCCGCGCGGCAACTTTCATAAGTGTGTTTGCTATGATAACGACTCCGGCGGGTGCATGGTTCACCGTTTGGAGTCTATTTATTGTTAAACAGTCTCTTAAGGTTTGTTATGGCTTTCTACCAGCCGCCCGAAGCGCCGCCGCCGCCGGTCATGCCGCCGCCGAACGAGCCTCCGGAGAAACCTCCGCCTCCGCCGTGGCCTCCGCCGAATCCGCCGGAGATGATGATGGGAGGTGCCACCAGCTTGGGTATCTGATAGGGTACCTGGCGCCGGTTGTGGCAGTTGTAGCAGCTGTAGGTGCGTAATCCCTGTCCGGGAGCGTCGGTGGTGGGCTGACGCAGGATGCGGCTGCTCACCAGTGCGCAGGTGCGGGCGCCGCATACGGGGCAGTCGGTGTAGTTGCGCCGTTTGTTTACATAGGGTATCACCTCCGTCTGGTTGCATTGCGGGCAAAGCCACACATCGTAGTCGACCGAGTCGAGGCGCTCCTCGGCATCCTGGGCGGGGGTGAGATAGAGGTTGTCGGTCTGCTCGTCGAGTTTCTTCATGGTGGCGCCGCAGTTGGAGCACACGCGCGGACGGTTACGCGTGCGGTGCATTACCATGAGCCACACCGCAAGCATCGGCAGCAGCAGACCCAGAGTGAGAGCGGTGAACACCATCAGTGGCAGACGCCCTTTCTCGAGTTCGTGATAGCGCTCGGCCGTCGGCTTCTTTTTGGTGTTGGCATACACCGTTATCAGATATATGAGAAACATCAGCGTCAGCCCGGCGCCGAAGCAGAGCCAGATGGTGACAAGGTTGCGGGTGTTGATGCCGTCGTCAGCGCGGGCGCCTGCGTCGTTGCTGTACTTCGACATAAGTTCCTCGCGCGCTTCGGGCGAACTGAGCGCACGGCTCATGGCGGTTGTCGCGGCAATGACGCCGCCGTCGTAATCCCCTTCGCGGAACCGGGGGGTGAGTTCGTTGTTGAGAATCTCCCAGCACAGTGCGTCGGGGAGCACGCCCTCGGCGCCATAGCCTGTGCGGATCACGAAACGGCGGTCCTCAAGCGATATGAGCATTATCACGCCGTTGTCATTGTCTTTTTTCCCGGGGCGCCAGAGATCGAAAAGTTCGGTGACGTAGTCGTCTATATCCTCGCCGTCGAGGTTGTCGACTATCACCACGACCGGCTCGGCCGACGAGGCGCGCCACACGCCGGCAAGGATTGAATCGGTGCGGGCAATCGCGGCGGGCGAGAGCATCCCGGCCATGTCGGTGACGTAGCGGGTGCGGTCGGCGACATGCACGTTTTGAACATCCTTTACGGCTACGGCGCCGGCGGCGCAGGGCAGAAGCAGGGTCAGCAGCATCAGCAGCTGTGGCAGTATTCTTGAAATCATGTGTTGTTGGTGGTTTTAAGGGACGCGCTCTTAGACGGCGGGAAGGCTCATGCCGTTGAGTTTGCGGAAGAGGTCGAGGGCGTAGACGTCGGTCATGGCCGAAACATGGTCGAGCACGGCCTGGATTTTGGTGAAGAGGTCGGGTGCGTTGACGTCATATTGCCGGGGCACCTGTGAAAGAAGCAGGCGGGAATAGTTGAGCTGCGGTTCGACCACGGCGCCGACCAGTTTCTCCAGCAGGAAAGATATGATGCGGTTGCCGGCCAGTTCCACATCCACCACCTCGCGGGCGCGGTAGATCTTCTCCCACGAGAGGGCGTCGCAGCTCTTGTAGGCGTCGGCCAGCCGGGGAGGGATGTGGTCGAGCAGACGTCCGCTGAATCTGCCGGCGAGGATCAGCTCCTCGTTGTCGGCGAAGACGGCCGCGCAGGCCGACACGAGTTCGCCCACAACGCCCGAGCGCAGATAGGCTATCTTCTCGTTGGGGTCTTCGATCGACTCCATCACTGCGGTGGTGTGGGCGCGGCGTTCTTCGGGTATGAAGCTGAGGAAGCGGCTGATGATGCGGTCGGCGGGGATGATTTTGAGTTTGTTGGCATCCTCGAGGTCCATCACTTCGTAGCAGATGTCGTCGGCGGCTTCCACGAGGTAGACCAGCGGATGGCGGGCATAGCGCATCTCCCCTTCGGGAGCCTCGAGAGCCGGTATGCCCAGCTCCGTGGCGATGCGGCGCCATGTGGCGTGCTCCGAAGTGAAGAATCCGAATTTGTCACGTCCGCCGGCAAGTCCCGACGACCATGGATATTTGACGATGGAGGCCAGCATGGGATAAGTCATGGCGAATCCACCCTCGCGACGGCCATGGAAGCGGTGGGTGAGCACGCGCAGGGCGTTGGCGTTTCCTTCGAAATGTACCAGGTCGGCCCACTGGGCGGCAGTGAGTCGGTCGCGCAGGAAAGCGCCTGCTCCTTCGGAGAAGAAGGTGGCGATGGCTTTCTCGCCGCTGTGGCCGAAGGGAGGGTTGCCCATGTCGTGGGCCAGACAGGCTGCCGCAACAATCTCGCCGATAGACTCCAGCGATTTCTCGGCCGGTGTGCCCCGGTGGCGGGGCAGGAGCAGCTTGGTGACCTCGTTGGCCATGGAGCGCCCGACAGATGCTACTTCCACGCTGTGGGTCAGACGGTTGTGGACAAAGATGCTCCCCGGGAGGGGAAACACCTGGGTCTTGTTCTGCAGCCGCCGGAAAGGGGAGGAGAAGACCAGACGGTCGAAATCGCGCTGGAAATCGGTGCGTGAGCCGCGCCGGGGCACATGCAGATCCTCCAGACCGAAACGCTTGTCGGTGATGAGGCGTTCCCAGTCCATCGGCGTGTTAGGTGTGCCGGGATGTGTCGGTGCTGTCGGCATTGCCGTCGGTGTTTTCGGTGAGGTCATCGTAGGTCTGGTAGAGAAAGTCGTTGTAGGGGAAGCGCTGGGTATGGATCTCTTTGGCGCGGCGATAGATGGCGCTTTTGAGCTCGTCGATATTTATGTTCTTTTTGGCTGACACAAACACGCCGTTGCCGGGGTCGAGCCGGTTCATCCAGGTCTGTTTCAACTCCTCGAGGGGTATGTTTTCGCGAGTGCGGGGGGTGAGGTCGTCGGCATCTTTCTCCACATGCGCGTAGGCGTCGATTTTGTTGAACACCATTATCATGGGTTTGTCGGCGCTGCCGCACACCTCGGCGAGGGTGTGGTTAACCACCTCGATCTGCTCCTCGAACTGAGGGTGGGAGATGTCGACCACATGAACCAGCAGGTCGGCGTCGCGGACCTCGTCGAGGGTCGACTTGAACGACTCCACAAGGTTGGTGGGGAGCTTGCGGATGAATCCCACGGTGTCGGTCAGCAGGAACGGGAGATTGTCGATGGTGACTTTGCGCACGGTGGTGTCGAGTGTGGCGAAAAGCTTGTTCTCGGCAAAGACGTCGCTCTTGCTCAGCAGGTTCATCAGTGTGGATTTTCCTACGTTGGTGTAGCCCACCAGGGCCACGCGGGTGAGTTTGCCGCGGTTTTTGCGCTGGATGGTCTTCTGGCGGTCGATGTCGGCCAGCTGCTCCTTGAGCCAGGATATGCGGCGCTGGATGATGCGTCGGTCGGTCTCGATCTGTGTCTCGCCCGGGCCTCGCATGCCGATACCGCCCTTCTGACGCTCGAGGTGGGTCCACATTCGTGTCAGTCGCGGGAGCAGATACTGATATTGCGCCAGCTCCACCTGCGTCTTGGCCGTGGCGGTCTGTGCGCGGCGGGCGAAGATGTCGAGGATCAGGCTCGAACGGTCGAGAATCTTCACCTGCAGTTCTTTCTCGATGTTGGCAATCTGCTTGGTGGAGAGGTCGTCGTCGAAAATCACCATCCCTATGTCGTTTTTCTCGACATATTCCTTGATTTCAGCCAGTTTGCCCTGCCCCACGAATGTGCGGGGATTGGGCTGTTCGAGTTTCTGCACAAAGCGTGTGACGACCTCGGCTCCGGCCGTGTCGGCCAGAAACTCAAGCTCGTCGAGATATTCGTTCACCTTGTTCTCGGGTTGCCGGGGTGTGATAAGTCCCACGGCCACGGCCCGTTCGGTGGTTTCTTTTGAGATTACTAAGTCTTTCATTCGTTGAAATGTAAGGGTGTCGCTGCCCCTTTTGCAAAGTTAACAATTTTCGCGCGATTTTTTCCTATATTGGGTCTGTTACGGAATTTTTTTCGTAATTTTGTGGATTCTTTGACAAATCAGAATTATGGAGAAAAACTTCCGACGGACTCTTGTTACCACAGCTCTTCCTTATGCCAACGGCCCGGTGCATATCGGGCACCTTGCCGGGGTGTATGTGCCGGCCGACATCTATGTGCGTTTCCTCCGCCTTAAGGGCGAGGAGGTGAAAATGATAGGCGGCAGCGACGAGCATGGCGTGCCCATCACTATCCGCGCACGCAAGGAGGGGGTCACCCCGCAGGATGTGGTCGACCGCTATCATAAACTGATAAAAGATTCGTTTCAGGAGCTGGGCATCTCGTTTGATGTGTATTCCCGCACCACTTCCGAAACACACCGCGCAACAGCCTCAGAGTTTTTCCGACACATATATAATAAGGGGGGCTTCGTGGTGCGTAAGTCGAAACAGCTCTACGACGAGGGCGCCGGCCGGTTTGTGGCCGACCGTTATGTGGTCGGCGAATGTCCCGTCTGCCATGCCCAGGGTGCCTATGGCGACCAGTGCGAGAAATGCGGCTCGTCGCTCAGCCCCACCGATCTGATCAATCCCCGCTGTGCCGAAACGGGCAATGTGCCCGTGCTCCGCGAGACCGAGCACTGGTATCTCCCTCTTGAAGATTATCAGCAGGCTCTCGAAAAATGGATTCTTGAGGGGCACAAGGAGTGGCGCACCAACGTCTACGGCCAGTGCAAGTCGTGGCTCGATCTTGGTCTGCAGCCCCGCGCGGTCACCCGCGACCTCGACTGGGGTATCCCCGTGCCTGTCGAAGGCGCCGAGGGGAAGGTGCTCTATGTGTGGTTCGATGCCCCCATCGGTTATATTTCCAATACCCGCGAGATTCTGCCCGATTCGTGGGAAAAATGGTGGAAGGATCCCGAAACCCGCATCATCAACTTCATCGGTAAGGACAACATTGTGTTCCACTGCATCATCTTCCCGGCGATGCTGATGGCTTACGGCGACGGTTTCCAGCTCCCCGACAATGTTCCCGCCAACGAATTCCTCAATCTCGAGGGCAACAAGATTTCCACCTCGCGCAACTGGGCCGTGTGGCTCCATGAGTATCTGCACGATTTCCCCGGCAAGCAGGATGTGCTGCGGTATGTGCTCACTGCCAATGCTCCCGAGACACGCGACAACGACTTCACCTGGAGCGATTTCCAGGCTCGCAATAACTCCGAGCTTGTGGCTGTGTTCGGCAACTTCGTCAACCGCGCCATGGTACTCACCGGTAAATATTTCAACGGCGAGGTGCCCGCACGGACAGAACTGCTTGATGTGGACAAGGCCGCTTTCGATGAGATCCGCGTGGCTGTAAAGGCCATGACCGAGGCTCTCGACACGTTCCACTTCCGCGAGGCTCTGAAACAGGCCATGGAAATTGCGCGCGTCGGCAACCGCTATCTCCAGGAGACAGAACCCTGGAAGGTGTCGAAAACCGACATGGAGCGTACCGCCACCATTCTCAATGTCGCCCTCCAGATCTGTGCCAACCTGGCTGTTGCTTTCGAACCGTTCCTGCCATTCTCGTCGGAGAAACTCTGCAAGATGCTCAACCTCTCTGATCTGAAGTGGGATATGCTCGGCCGCGACGACCTGCTCCCTGCCGGCCATAAGCTGGGCGAGCCGGTGCTACTGTTCGAGAAGATTGAGGATGACGCCATTGCCGCGCAGCTCAAGCGTCTTGACGATATAAAGAAACAGAACGAGCTCAGTGCTTGGAAGCCCGAGCCGCAGCAGCCCGACGTGCCTTTCGATGATTTCCTGAAAATGGACATTCGCGTCGGCACTGTCATTGAATGCGACCGCGTCCCCAAGGCCGACAAGCTGCTCCGCTTCCTTATCGACGACGGCATGGAGAAGCGCACCATCGTCAGTGGTATCGCCAAATTCTATAAGCCCGAGGATCTTGTGGGCAAACAGGTCTGCTTCGTTGCCAATTTCGCGCCCCGAAAGCTCAAAGGCGTGGAATCTCAGGGCATGATTCTGTCGGCTCAGAACCCCGATGGCTCGCTGGTGGTGATCTCGCCCTCGGCCCCCGTCACCCCCGGCTCGCAGGTCAAATGACCTCGCACTCCCGCTCCGTCTTTTCTCAATTTGCCTCTCTCCATACTCCTCTCTTTCCCGCTCTCCTCCTCTCTCCCGCTCTCCTTCTCTCTTCAGTGAATCACAGTTAGTTAACCTTTTTGCAATGGATCACCAAATCCGTAAACCGCGGATTCTGATCATCTACACCGGAGGCACCATCGGCATGATGGAGGACCCCGAATCGCACACGCTCAGTCCGTTTGATTTCAACCATCTGATTGATAATGTGCCGAAGGTGAAGATGCTCGATTTCGACATCCGCCACATTCAGTTTGATCCACCGATCGACTCGTCGGACATGAACGTCGACCACTGGTGTCAGCTGGCCCGGGCTATCGGCAAGAACTATGATAAATTCGATGGATTCGTGGTTCTCCATGGCACCGACACCATGGCCTACACTGCCTCGGCGCTCTCCTTTATGCTTGAAAACCTCTGCAAGCCGGTGATAATCACCGGTTCGCAACTTCCTATCGGCGAAGTGCGCACCGACGGAGAGGAAAATCTGATTACGGCTCTCCAGATTGCTGCCGCCACCGATCCGGTCAATGGCGAGCCGATGGTGCAGGAAGTCGCGATCCTCTTTGAAAACTATCTGTGGCGTGGGAACCGTTCGACCAAGATGAGCGCCGACAATTTCAACGCGTTCAAAAGCAACAACTATCCCTCGCTCGCAAAAATCGGCCTCTCCATTCAGTTCAACCACGATGCTCTGTGGCGTGTGGGTGAGCGTCTGCCTCTGAAAGTACACACCGGCTTCTCCAACGACATTATAATAATATATGTGACACCATCGCTCACTGAAATGCAGTTGCGCCGTCAGCTCGAGACGCCGCAACTGAAAGGTGTCATCCTTAAAACCTACGGCGCCGGCAATGCCCCCACTGCCGGATGGTTCAACAATGCCGTGCGCGAAGCCATCGACAAGGGGATTGTGATAATCAACATCACGCAATGCGTCAACGGCGGCGTGCACCAGCGGCGCTACCGCACCGGCGATCTGCTTGCGCGTGCCGGTGTCATCTCCGGGCACGACATGACCACTGAGGCGGCCCTCACCAAGATGATGCTTCTTTTCGGCTCCGGCATGACCCCGCGGCAGGTCGCCACCCAGCTCCTGCGCCCGCTTCGTGGCGAGGTCACGCTCTGATGAGACAACCTTGTCAGTGTGCAAGTTGAAATTTTTCACGAAAAAATGAGAAAAATATTTGGTGGTTTCGGAGG
>ENA-ORSY01000376-ORSY01000376.1-human-gut-metagenome-genome-assembly--contig:-NODE-376-length-46332-cov-13.343389_pt1 | contig 46332 bp, 44 predicted proteins | sample MGYA00242193_ERZ509160 | MGnify/ENA primary metagenome ERZ509160 (study PRJEB26280, sample SAMEA2338670) | human gut metagenome | biome: human gut; feature: human-associated habitat; material: faeces...
CTCCCGGGCGATGGCGCATCCCACGGCCCCGCCGCCGACGATGAGTACATCAAAGGATTGGTTTGCGCGGTTCAAGAATCTTCCCCTCCTTTTGCCTCCCTATCATAGCACAGGGGGGCGGCGGTCACAAGGGACCGGGGGACAAAAAAAGCCCGGGCGGCATGGAGCCACCCGGGCAGGGAGGTGAGGAACCCTCACCCCGCGTAGTTGTTGAAGTAGTTCTGGATGACGATGAAGGGAGTCCCCTTGTCCCCGGAGCCGGAGGTGAGGTCGCACAGGGAGCCCAGCAGGTCGGTGTACTGCCGGGGGGTGGTGCCCTCGGAGCTCATGTCCCCCACCAGGTCCTCCCGCTTGGCGCGGATCTCCTGGCGGATGGCCTCCTGAAGGGCCTCGCCGGAGAGGTCGGCAAAGTCGTTGTCGGCCAGGAACTTCAGCTTCAGCTCATTGGGCTTGCCCGCCAGCCCTGCGGTGTAGGCGGGGGAGACCACAGGGTCAGCCAGCTCCCAGATGCCCCCTACGGGGTCCTTGAAGGCGCCGTCGCCGTAGACCATGACCTCCACGTCCAGGCCGCGCTCTGCCTTGATCCGGGCCTGGATGCCCTCCACCACCAGCACGATGGCCAGAACCACCAGCAGGATGGCGATGATCGCGCGGATGTAGAACCAGGCAACACCCTCGCCGCCGGCAGCGATACCGGCAAACTGGGCCTTGATGGTGAACACCAGAGAGGTCAGGGTCACGATCAGCATGAAGAACATGGGGAAGTAGAACATCTTGTTGTTGCGGCCGACCTTGCCCAGCCAGCAGCACACAGCCAGCAGACCCAGGGCGGCCAGCAGCTGGTTGGCAGCGCCGAACAGAGCCCAGATCTTGGCATAGCCGGTCATACCCAGAGCCACGCCGGCCACCACGGTGATGGCGGTGGCCACATAGGGGTTGGTCAGGACCTTTTTCCAGCCGGGCATATTCTCGCGGCTCTCACCGGGGGCGGTGAAGAACTCCTGGAACATATAGCGGGCCAGACGGGTGGCGGTATCCACGGAGGTCAGGCAGAAAGCGGACACGGCCAGGATCAGCATGGAATACACCACGTTGTAGCAGCCGGCGCCGAACACCTTGGAGAACATGGAGGCAAGGCCGGTGGCGAACACCACGGTGGGGGTCACGGTGGTGCCGTCGGCGTACTGCGCCCAGATGTAACCAACGGCGCAGACGGAGATCAGGGCCAGAGCGCACTCGATCAGCATACCGCCGTAAGCGATGGGCTTGGCGTCCTTTTCCTGATCCAGCTGCTTGGCGGTGGTGCCGGAGCCCACCAGGGAGTGGAAGCCGGACACGGCGCCGCAGGCGATGGTCACGAACAGAGCGGGGAACATGTAGCCCAGGGAGGTGCCGGAGGGAGCCAGGGTATCATAGAAGCCGGTGAAGGCAGGCATATCCACGTCGGGGTGGCAGCCGATGATGCCCACGACCGCCAGGATCATCATGGCATACAGCAGGAAGGAGCTCAGATAGTCACGGGGCTGCAGCAAGATCCACACGGGGGTGACGGATGCGATGGCGATGTACACGCCCACGATGATCATCCAGACGTTGCCGCTGAGATAGATGGGGTGCCAGTTCAGGCCGATGTACATGCACACGGCAATGCCGATGACGCCGATGACGGTGGAGATGCCCAGAGGAGCATTCCGGCGATAGACAAAGAAGCCGAAGATGATGGCCATCAGGATGAACATGATGGAGATGATGGCGGTGGAGGCGTTGGCGGCGGAAGCGGCCTTATCCAGCACGCCGTCCACATAGGTGGCCTTGAAGGTGTTGGCCACGATGGAGGCAAAGGCAGCCACCACCAGGATCAGGGTCAGATACGCGAAGATGATGAACAGCTTCTTGGCCCGGGCGCCGATGGCGTCGCCGATGACCTCGCCGATGGATTCGCCCTTATGGCGAATGGAGGCGAACAGGGCGCCGAAATCATGGACGCCGCCGAAGAAGATGCCGCCGATCAGGACCCACAGCATAACGGGAACCCAGCCGAACACAGCGGCCTGGATGGGGCCGTTGATGGGGCCTGCGCCGGCGATAGAGGAAAAGTGATGGCCCATCAGAACGGGAGCCTTGGCGGGACAGTAGTCCTTACCGTCCTCCAGCTCATGGGCAGGGGTGACGCGGGAGTTATCCACGCCCCACTTCTTGGCCAGCCAGCCGCCGTAGAAAATATATCCTACGATCAGCACGACAACGCCAATGATCAGGAACAAAGCAGCATTCATAAACTTCTCTCCTTTCGAAATATTTTTCTCTTTTGCTTATGAAACAGGGCTCTTTTGAGCACCTGCGCTGCACTGTGTCCGCTGGCGTTGGTGCTGACCGCTTCCTCCGGCAGCACCACCAGAGCGGTGTGAAAATCCATCCATCCCCAATACGACAGCCGGAAGCTCTGATACCGGTGGCACCGCTTCAGGGCCTTCCGGGCCTCCGGGTCGCAGGAGTCGCACAGGAAGATGGCGGAGATATAGGTATACATGTGGTTGGGGCCGGGCTGGATGCGGGCCATGCCCTGTTCGTATGCCAGAAGCTCGCACTGCTGATAAATCTCCTTCGTCAGGTGCGGAACACTGAACAGATACACATATTCAAAGCTGTTGGCCTCCCACAGCTTTGCTTTCTTGGACAGCACATATTTGGAGTTATGGACATAAAAGTCCATCTTCGCCGTCAGAGGAAGCTCCTCTTCCCCGCATCGGGTGATGTCAAAGCTGCCGCCGTACACGTCGCACAGCCGGGAAACCGCATCGTCTCGTGTCATGATCCCGCCCCCTTTTCCTCTGATCTGCCTTTAACAGGTTCTAAACGCCCGGTTTTGGCGCTTCTGCAATTTTCTACGAAAAAACGAAATCCGAAAAAAGTTGGCTTTTTCCGGAGTGAACATTGATTCTGTGAAATTATGCGTCGAAAAATCACAATTCATATTCTATACTTCTGTTTTTCATCTTGCAAGTCGGAATAATGGACAATCTTTAAGTGTTAATTTTGTGTAAATTTTTAGTTGTTTTGTGTATAGAAAAATGCTAAGATAAAAGAACACGACACCCCGGCCGGGATGTCGTGTTTTTGTTTGCAATTGTATCTGATTTCTACTCCGGCAACGTTTTCTTTTGCCCAAGACCGATGCGAATTTCCGTTCCCTGGTTGGGAACGGAGCTGGCCCGGATGGTGTGTCCCAGGTTTCCGCAAATGCGGCGGCAAAGGTACAGCCCGATGCCGCTGGCCCGCCTGTCCCGCCGCCCGTTGACCCCTGTGAAGCCCTGTTCAAAGATCCGGGGCAGGTCCTCTGCTGCGATGCCCATGCCGGTGTCGCGGATGCACAGGTCATCTCCGTCCATGGCGATGGTCACGGAGCCGCTGGCGGTGTATTTCAGGGCGTTGGACAGCACCTGCTCCACCACAAAGCCCAGCCATTTGCCGTCAGTCACCACGGTGTGGTCCAGTGGCTGGGATTCCAGCCGCAGCCGCCGGCGGATAAACTCCCCGGCGAAGCGCCGCACCGCCGGGCGCACAATGTCGTCCAGGCTGTGCCGCCGGATAACATAGTCCGTGGTGCTGCTGTCCAGCCGCAGGAATACCAGCACCATCTCCACATATTGCTCCACCCGCATCAGATCCCCGGACAGGGACCTGGCCAGGTCGGAGTCCTCGTTCTGCAGCGTCAGCCGCATGGACGCAATGGGCGTTTTGATCTGGTGGGCCCACAGAGTATAGTAGTCCACCATGTCGCCGTACCGGCGCTGGGCCTGGGACTGTATTTGCCGGCGGCTTTCCTCCAGCAGGGCCACAAGCTGCCGGTAGTCCTCCCGCTCCACGGTGTCTGCCGGGGGCAGGGACGCGGCGATCTCGTCCGGCAGCCGCAGTACGCGCTCCATCTGCCGGTGCCGCCGAAGGGCCTGGCGGTAATCCGCCGCCAGCAGGATGCTCCCGGCCACGGCGCACAGCAAAAACGGGTATGCCACCGCCTGGACAGGCAGACTGTACAGGGCGAACGTGACGGCGAACAGACCGCCGAACAGCAGGAAAGTCAGCAGCACGCCCCGGCGCTGCCGCAGATAGCTTCGCACCATGGCCGTCACCCCACCATGTAGCCCAGGCCCACCCGGGTGGTAATGAATCCCGGCAGTCCTGCGGCGTCCAGTTTTTTCCGCAGCCGCCCGATGTTCACCGTCAGGGTATTTTCGTCCACGAAGCTGTCGGTTTCCCACAGGCGCTCCATGAGCTTCTCGCGGCTCACCACCCGGCCCTTGCTCTGCATCAGACACAGCAGGATGCGGTACTCGTTTTTCGTCAGGGACACCCGCTGTCCCTGATACGTCAGGGTGTTGTCCCCGGTGTTCAGCAGCGCGCCGCGATGCTCCAGCACCGGGGCCGACGCGCCGAAGTCATAGGTCCGGCGCAGCAGAGCCTGGATCTTGGCCATGAGCACGCTTTGATCGAAGGGCTTGGTGATAAAGTCGTCAGCGCCCAGGTTCATGGCCATGATGATGTTCATATTGTCCGCCGCCGACGAGATAAAAATCACCGGAACCCGGGATACCCGCCGGATCTCCGTACACCAGTGGTACCCATCGAAGCAGGGCAGGCCGATGTCCAGCAGTACCAGATGGGGATCGAATTCCGCAAATTCCTCCATGACGTGCCGCAGATCCCGGACCTGCCGCACCTGTAAATTCCACAGCTCTCCCTGGGTCTGCACCGCCTGGGCAATGCCCCGGTCATCCTCCACCATCAGCACCCGATATGCCGCGTATGCCTCCATGCACTCGCCTCCCTTGCCTGTTTTTCCCATTGTAGCAAAATCTTCCCGGCATTACAAGAAGAAACAGCCGCCCCGAAGGGCGGCTGAGACTGTCAAAAAAGCCTCGCAGAGTTCGCGGCCCGCAGGCCGCGAATAAGGTTTGATCCATTTTTCGCGGCGGCGTGTACGTCGCGAAAAATACTTTGCGCGGAGAGAGTGTGTTTTCGCGCATTTTATGCGTGAAAACGCGCGGGTCGGAGCGAAAACTCTTTTGTCAAAAAAGGGCGGCGCCCTTTTTTGACAAGCTCAGCATATTCAGGCGATTCAGATCTTTTGCCGGTAAACCACCGCATCCTCCTTGCCGAAGGCCCGGGCTGCATGAGCCACTGTGATCGCCGCTTCCTCCGTATAGGGGAAAAACAGCAGCACGGGAACACGGAAGGTCAGCACGATGACCCTGGGAGTCACCACGGCCACGTCCCAATCCTCCCAGTCGAAATGGGTGGGCTTCCCCTTCCGGTTCTCCTCCCGGATGCCGCCGCCGTCAAACAGAATGCACCCATCGGGATCGTTCTGCTGCTGAAACTGCCGCCAGCCACGCCGGTAATTCCGCTGCATAAGCGCGCACAGCACCAGCTCCAGCACCCCGCAGCCGAAGCACAGCCCCGTAAGCGCGCCGGACGCCCGGCCCAGCGCCAGGCTGGCCGTAAGCCACAGCAAAACGGCTCCCAGCGCCAGCAGGACGGCCCCCTGCCACAGAAGCCGCCGGGAAAACCACCGGAAGCTGCGGCATCGGGCGTCATGCTTTTTCAGTCTGCGCCGCTGGACCGCGATCCCCTGAGCCAGGTCAAAGAGCCCCTCCGTATCCGTCAGGTGATAGTGCAGCTGAAAAAAGGTCTCCGTAGTCATGCCTTTTTGGCCGCCTGGGCCAGAGCTTCCTCCAGCGCGTGGGCCATCTGGTCCGGACAGGACGTGGGCTTGGGTCCGCAGTGGATACCCTTCATGCGCCGGATGGCCTCCTGGGCGTCCATGCCCACCACCAGCCGGCTGATGCCCTGGAGGTTGCCGTTGCAGCCGCCCTCCACATTGACGCTCTTGATCACGCCGTTCTCCAGCTCCACAGTCATTTTCCGGGAGCAGACGCCCCGGGGCGTATAGGTATAAGTCATGGTATAAAAGCTCCTTTTGTGTATTCCGGAGGGTATTATACCCCACGACGGTGATTTTGGCAAGAGGGCATCCTTTATAGCAGTCTGTCCGGTTTTCGCCCTTTCCGAGAGAAATTCAGGCCTCCGGATAAACCAGGTCCTCCGGTGTCCAGCGGCGGATCACGTCCGCGTAAAAGGCGCAGCACGCCCGGGCCAGGGCTGCGTCCAGGTTGCGGTAATTACCGCACTCTGCGGCGCTTTTGCCGGGCATGGGGCCGTCATAGGCCGCACCGGCGGTGAACACCCGCTGCAAAAGGGCGATGGCCTCCGCATCCGTCAGGCGGCGGCTGTCGAACAGGAAGTAAAAGCCCGTCTGACAGCCCATGGGGCCGAAATAGATCACGGCATCCCTTTCCGGGCTATTGCGCAGCAGGGTGGCAATCATGTGCTCCACGGAGTGCAGCTGGGCATTGGTCAGCAGGTCGCCGGTGTTGGGCTTTTTGAAGCGCAGATCGAAGGTGGAGACCTCCCCGTCCCGCCGGGACAGATACAGACCCGGCGCCAGCACATTGTGGTTCACGGTAAAGCTGGCAATTTTTTCCATGTCACGCCTCCAGCCGGTCCACAAAGGCCATGACCACCCGGTTCAGATCCCGCATGGCGGTTGGGAAATTGAACACAAAGTCATGGTGCTCAAACAGGCAGTCGGACACGGACTTGACGGACATGAAGGGCACCCCGTTGCGCAGACACACCTGGGCGTCGGCGCAGCCCTCCATATCGCACAGCAGCGGGTGAAAGGTGTCGGCGATCCAATGGGCCCGGGGGGTATCGGTGGCGAACCAGTCGCCGGTGGCTACCCAGCCGGTGCGGTATGGCACGCCCACCCGGTCCATGGCGGCCTTGGCCCGGTCCAGTTCGCTGGTAGGGAACTGCACCCGGTTCACCGTGGACACCAGTCCCACAGGGTCGCCCAGGGCGCTGGTATCCACATCGTGCTGCAAAAAGCCCTCCGCCAGAACGATGGAGCCAATGGGCATATCCTCAAAGCACCCGGCTACCCCGGCGTTGAGCACCAGATCCGGCTGATACAGGCTGATCAGCAGTTGGGTGGCCATAGCGGCGTTGACCTTGCTGACGCCGCCGGCGCAGGCGATGACGTCGGGCCGGATCCGGTAAAAAGGCACCCCGGCCACGGTTTGCAGCGGCTGGGCATTTTCCTGGGTCAGCAGGCTCTCGATCTCACCGGTCATGGCGTATACGAGTCCGATCTTCATAATTGGTTTCCTCCCAATAAATCATATTTTTCACCTATATTGTACGGATTCCCAGGGGGAGTTGTCAAGAGGATTGCAAAATTTCCAAAAATGAGGTATAATGAAGCCAGAAATGAACCAAATGCCCAGTTTTGAACAGTGTGATGATTATCTTTTTTCACGCTGCACAAAATGCCGGAAAAATCGTTGTGAAATTGTAACTGGTTTGTAACTATTTGTAATCTTCCGGAGGGGGGTGAACAGCATGCCGGTTTTCGGTGTGATCTGCGAATACGACCCCTTTCATCTGGGGCACCGGTGGATGCTGGAGCAGCTGCGGCAGCAGGGGCCGGTGGTGTGCGCCATGAGCGGCTGCTTCACCCAGCGGGGGGAGTTTGCCGCCATGAACAAGTTCGCCCGGGCGGAAATGGCCGTCCGGAACGGGGCGGACCTGGTGCTGGAGCTGCCTACCCCCTGGGCAGTGTCCGGAGCCGAGCGATTTGCCCGGGGCGGCGTGGAGCTGCTGCAAAAAGCCGGGGTGGTGACTCACCTGGCCTTCGGCAGCGAGTGCGGCGATCTGGAGGCTCTGCGCCGGGTGGAGGCATGCCTGTCCGGGAGTGCATATCAGGATGCCGTCCGGCAGCGGCTGGAGGGGGGCGAAACCTTTGCCCGGTGCCGGCAGCTGGCGGTGGAGAAGCTGCTGGGGCCTCAGGATGCGGCGCTGCTGGCTCAGCCCAACAACATCCTGGCCATTGAATACCTGAAGGCCCTGCGCCGGGCGGACTTCCCTATGGAGCCGGTAACGTTTCCGCGCAGAGGCGGGCAGCACGACGGTCCCGTGATGGAGGGCATTGCCCCGGCCTCCCACATCCGCAGGCTCCTGCGGACGGGACAGACGGAGGAGGCCATAGCCCTTCTGCCGGAGGAATCGGCGGCGGTGCTGCGGCGGGAGCTGGCGGCAGGACGGGCTCCGGTGGATATGCGAGCCTGTCAGCGGGCCATTCTCTCCCGGCTGCGGCGGATGGGTGAGAAGGACTTTCTTCCCTACGACGGCGGCGGCGAGGGACTGTACCGCCGGTTTTACCGGGCGGTGCGGCAGACGGCGGACATAGACCGCCTGCTGGAAACTGCGAAAACCCGGCGTTATCCCCTGGCCCGGCTGCGGCGGATGCTGCTGGCAGCATATCTGGAGCTGCCGGAGCCGGAGCATATTCCCTATCTGCGGCTTTTGGCTGCCAGCCGCCGGGGCTGTGACCTGCTGCGGCAGATGCGCGGTGCGCCGGTGCTGACCAAGCCCGCCGATGTGTCCCGTCTGGGCCCCCAGGCCCAGGCCCTGTTTACCCGGGAGGCCGGGTGGACCGATTTGTATACTCTGGCGTATCCCGACCTGTCTCAGGGCATCTGCGGCACAGACTGGCGGGCCACCCCATGGATCATGTGAGGAAATACCTATGAAGAAGCTGTATGTTTTATTGCTGGCGGCCATGCTGCTGACGCTGGCGGCGTGTCTGACGGCATGCAGCGCCGTACCTATGTTGTCCCTGGCGGATGACAACCTGCAACCCCCCGACTCTCCGGCGAAGGATACCGGGGAAAAAGCCAACCCTCTGCCCCAGGAGTGGAGCATCCGCCTGGAGCAGGTGAATAAGGAGAACTATGCCGAGGATGACCGGCTGCTGGCAAAGGGCAGCTATCAGGTGTTCCAGCTGGAGCCGGAGGGCAGCGGCAATACCCTTACTGTCACCACCCAGACGGCGGACAGCATCAACCGACATTTCGAGCAGTGGCGCAAGAGCCAGCTTCAGTTCCTGGCTGACGTTACAGAGATGGCCAGAACCTCCTATGCCGGCACCAACGGCGTGGACCCCCGCTGGGAGCAGCCGGAGTATGTGTATTCCGACACGGTCACCACCGACTATTGGGTCGGTCCCCGGCTGCTGTGCGTCAGCATGTACTACAGCTCCTATTCCGGCGGCGCGCACCCCAACTCCTGGCGGCTGGCGGTGAGCTTTGACCTAAACAACGGGCAGGCCCTTCAAATGACGGACCTGACCGACGACGCGGACGGCATGCGGGCGGCTGTGGCCGAGAGCCTGCTGTACCAGGTAAAAAGGAGTGATGCCTGGACTCAGATCGGTGAGGAGGGCTTCTTTGAGGATTACCAGGACACCCTCCAGACCTGGATGGACCAGTGCCTGATTTTCGAGGACAGCGGCATCACCGTAGCCTTCAGTCCCTATACCATCGCCCCCTACGCCGCCGGAGAGCAGTCGTTTCAGGTGCCGTACAGTCTGCTGAAGCCCTACTTCAATGAACGGGGCCTGCGGCTGTTGGGACTGGATCAGGCGGAAAACAATAACTGACCGTATAAAAGCGACCGGCCTTGCAGCCGGTCGCTTTTCGTCTATCCTCTCTTCTTCCTGCCCAGTCTGCGCATGGCACGTCGCTGAGCAGCCTCCTTCTCATCCTTCTCCGCCTGGTCCACCAGGTCCTGGTATTTCTCCGGGTGGCGGGCCCAGTCGATGCGATAGTACGTCAGCCCAATGATCAGCGCGGCGCCCACGATGATGATGCCGTAAAACAGGATTTTTTCGATGGTCATAGCAGCCCCTCCTTATTGTAGTAAAGTATACAGGAAATGCCCACGGATAGCAAGGATTTTTCGCCAGCATGGCAAAGAAAAAATCCGCACTTTTGGTTGTTTTTGCCGAAAAGGGGTTGTATAATAGTTTTGTTCCCGGTGAAATGGGAGCCAAACGGAAAAGTCAAATAGGAGGAACGAATATGTTCACGAATTTTAAGGAACTGGAAGCGTATGTCCTGTCTCATAAAAACAAAAAGCGCATCGTTCTGGCCAACGCCCACGACGAACCCGCCCTCAGCGCCGTGGTCAACGCCCATCGCCGGGGCGTGGTGGATGGCACCCTGCTGGGCAAGAAGGACGAGATTCTGGCCCTGCTGCAGGAGATGAACGAGGATCCCGCCGAATATGAGATCGTGGACTTTGACGGCCCGGAGCTGGACGCCGCCAAGGCCGCCGTGGAGCTGGTGCGCCAGGGGAAGGCGGACATCCCCATGAAGGGCATTCTCCAGACCTCCAGCTTCGCCAAGGCCATTCTGAACCGGGAGACCGGTCTGATCCCCGCCAGCGGCCGCCGTCTGGTGAGCCAGTGCGGCATTTTCGAGTATGAAGGCCGCTTTATGATGATCACCGACGCCGCCATCAACATTGCCCCCGACGTGGATACCCAGATCGGCATTGTAGAGAACGCTCTGCCGGTGGCCAATGCCCTGGGCGTGGAGCTGCCCAAGGTGGCGGTTCTCTCCGCCGTGGAAAACGTCACGGAGAAGATGCCCTCCACCGTGTCCGCAGCCGAAATCGCCAAGCGCGGTATTCCCGGCTGCGTGGTGTCCGGTCCTCTGGCCCTGGACGGTGCCATTTCCATGGAGTCCGTGAAGCACAAGGGCATCCATGACCCTGTGGCAGGTCAGGCGGATATCCTGCTGGTGCCCTTTATCGAAATCGGCAACGTGCTGTATAAGTCCATCACCTACATTGCCGGCAAGACCATGGCCAGTACCATCTGCGGCGCGTCCTGCCCCGTGATCATCACCAGCCGCGCCGACACGCCGGACAGCAAGTATTACTCCATTCTTCTGGCGGTCCTGCGCTGCCTGAAGGCATAACTGCATGACAAAAGGCGGGACGCTGTGTCCCGCCTTCTTGCCGAAAGAAAAAGGACCCTATGCCGCATGGTATAGGGTCCGTCTTGTTTGTCCGAGCTTAGATCGCGCGGGTAACTTTACCGGAACGCAGACACCGGGTACAAACGTACACATGGCGAGGCGTACCATTGATCATAGCCTTCACGCGCTTGACATTGGGCTTCCAGGGACGATTGGAGCGTCTGTGGGAGTGGGAAACCTTGATACCGAAGGTCACGCCCTTATCGCAGAACTCGCACTTTGCCATCCGTTGCACCTCCTTGCTGTGAGAAACTTGCCTGCCAACATCACAAGCAATAGATATCTTAGCAGATTGCAAGGCGAAATGCAAGCATTATTTGACAAAAAAACGAAAAAAATTCAGACAGCGTCGTAGGTCTTGCGAAAAAGGGGTATATACGATATAATAACATATAAATATAAGTATATGCAAGCGCGGACCGGCAAGGCCGGATGGAGGAGCTGTATATGGAGAAAGTAAGACGCGACCCGGCCAGCCTCAGCCGGCTGGTGAAGGATTTTGACCTGGAGGTCGTATATAAGGGCCTGGATTATGACACACGGATGATCACCATTCCGGATGTGAACCGTCCGGCCCTGCAATTGGTGGGTTTTTACGACTATTTTGAGCCCAAACGCCTGCAAATTCTGGGCAAGGCGGAGTTTACATTCCTGAAGGCCATGCCCCTGGAGCAGCGGAGGAAGGTATTCGAGGACCTGCTGCGCTGCGAGATCCCGGCGCTGATCGTGGCCCGGAATATGGAGATCTTTCCCGAACTGATGGAGATTGCCCGCAAGCACGGGCGGACCCTGCTGCGGACGGAAAAGACCACCGTGGAGCTGACCAGTCACATCATCGACTATCTGAACCGGGCCCTGGCCCCCCAGATCACCCGCCACGGCGTGCTGATGAACATCTATGGCCAGGGCGTGCTGATGATCGGCGACTCCGGCATCGGAAAAAGCGAGACGGCTATTGAGCTGCTCAAGCGCGGTCACCGGCTGGTAGCCGACGACGCGGTGGAGATTCGCCGCATTTCCGACTCGCTGTACGGCTCGGCCCCGGAGATCATCCGCCACTACATTGAGATCCGGGGTATCGGCATCATCGACGTGCAGCAGCTGTTCGGCATGGGCGCGGTGCAGTTTGACTCCGACATTGAGATCGTGATCCATCTGGAGCCCTGGCAGGACGGTAAGTTCTATGACCGCCTGGGCCTGGAGGGCGATACCTACACCATCCTGGGGGTGCAGCTGCCCTATGTCACCATTCCCGTGCGGCCGGGGCGGAACCTGGCCGGTATCGTGGAGATCGCCGCCATGAAAAATCGCCAGATGCGGTACGGCTATAACTCCGCCCGGGACTTCATGACGCAATTTGACCAGAAAATGGATGAGCTGGCCCGGCAGGCTAAGGAGAAGCAATGAACTATATCGGCATCGACATCGGCGGCACCAACCTGAAGGCCGGGCTGACGGATGAAAACGGACGGCTGCTGGCCGTGAAAAGCATGAAGATCCGGGAGGTATCGGACCCGGACGTTCTGGCGGACACCCTGGTGACCCTGACGGAGGAGCTGGCAGCCCAGGGCGGCATTGCGGTGCAGGATATCGCCTCTGTGGGGGCGGGCATCCCCGGCGTGGTGGACATCCGCACCGGCTCCATCGTGTATACCTGCAACCTGCCTCTGCGGAACATTCCTCTGCGGAAGCTGTTCAAGCGGCGGCTGGGACTGCATCTGTATGTAGAAAATGACGCCAACTGTGCCGCCCTGGCGGAATACTACGCCGGAGCCGGGCAGGGCAGCAAACGCTTCGTTACCATCACCCTGGGCACCGGCATCGGCGCCGGGATCATCCACAACGGCAAGATTTTCCACGGCGGCAACGGTATGGCCGGCGAGGTGGGGCATACCTGCATCGACTATCAGGGTCTCCCCTGCCCCTGCGGCCGGCGGGGCTGCTGGGAGCAGTACGCCTCCGCCAGCGCTCTGAAGCGGTTCACCGCCCAGGCATTGCAGGACAATCCCGACAGCATCCTGGCCCAGGTCATCCGTGAGCACGACGGTCATGTGTCCGGCCAGTCGGCCTTTATGGCCGCCCGGCTGGGGGACCCGGTGGGCCGGCGGGTCTGCGACATGTATATAGGCTATCTGGCGGCGGGCATCGCCAATGTGGTGAATATCTTCCAGCCGGACACTCTGGCCATCGGCGGCGGCGTCAGCAACGAGGCCGATGAGCAGCTGCTGCACCCTCTGCAGCGGCTGGTGGAGCAGGAAACCATCCCCTGCAGCTCCGACAAGAAAACACGCATCGTCAAGGCTCAGCTGGGGAATCAGGCGGGCATCATCGGCGCTGCGCTGCTGGGCAAGAAGAAACGGATATGAGGGAGGACGCTATGCAGTGGTATGAACGATTGGATGAAAAGCTCCGGGATTACCTGCCGGACATGACGGTGGAGCATGACGTGCCCATGAGCCGCCATACCTCCTTCCGCATCGGCGGTCCGGCCCGGCGCATGGCCTTTCCGGAAAGCCGGGAGCAGCTGGTGATCCTGCTGGGGCTGGCGGAGGAATGCGGCGTGCAGCCGTTTCTGCTGGGCCGGGGCACCAACCTGCTGGTGTCGGACCGGGGGCTGGACACCCTGGTCATCAAAACGGCGGAGCGCATGACCGGCATCCGCCGTCTGGACGATGTGACCCTGGAGGCCGACGCCGGTGTGCTGCTGAGCCGTCTGGCGGTATATGCCCAGCAGGCGGGGCTGGCGGGGCTGGAATTTGCCCACGGCATCCCCGGCAGTCTGGGGGGCGCGGTGTGCATGAATGCCGGGGCCTATGGCGGAGAAATGCGCCAGGTAGTGACGGAGGTCACCGCCCTGTATCCCGACGGCATCCGCCGTCTGACCGGCCCCGAGGCCGCCTTCGCCTATCGGCACAGCCGGTTTCTGGCCGACGGCGCCGTGGTGCTGGGTGCGGTGGTGCGCCTGACCCCGGACGATCCCGCCGCCATCCGGGCCCGGATGGACGATCTGATGGCCCGGCGCAAGGCTTCCCAGCCTCTGGAGTGGCCCAGCGCCGGCAGCACCTTCAAGCGGCCGGAGGGCTATTTCGCCGGGACCCTCATCGACCAGACCGGCCTCAAGGGCCTGACGGTGGGCGGCGCCCAGGTATCCGAAAAGCATGCGGGCTTCGTCATCAACACCGGCAACGCCACCTGCGCCGACGTGCAGGAGCTGATCCGCCGGGTGCAGGAGGCCGTATACCGGGCCCACGGCGTCCGCCTGGAGCCGGAGGTCCGGTTCGTGGGTGAATAAGCAATTTCCCGGGAAAAGAGGAAATACAATGGAAATTCTGATCATATCCGGTCTGTCCGGCGGCGGCAAGAGCAAGGCCGCCTCGTTCCTGGAGGACATCGGCTACTATACCGTGGACAATCTCCCGGCGGAGATGATGATGAAATTCGCCGGGTTCTGTGCCGCCTCCAGCGGACGGTACGACCGGGTGGCGCTGGTATACGACGTGCGCTCCGGCGAGCCCACGGACATGCTCATCGACACCCTGGAGCAGCTGAAGGCCAGCGGTGTCAACTGCCGCATGCTGTTTCTGGAGGCGGATACCCCCACCATCATCAACCGCTATAAGGAGACCCGGCGCATGCATCCGCTGCAGGCCAAGGGTCTGAGCATCGAGGAGGCCGTGCGGCGGGAGCGGGTGCTGATGCAGCCGGTGCGGGACCACGCGGACTTTGTGCTGGACACCTCCTCCCTATCCACGGCCAAGCTCCGCAGTGAGCTGCTGAACCTGTTCGGCACCCCGTCGGACCGGGGCGGGCTCAACGTCAGCGTGCTCTCCTTCGGCTTCAAGCACGGCATCCCCATTGAAGCGGACCTGGTGTTCGACGTGCGGTTCATGCCCAACCCCTATTATGTGGCAGAGCTGAAAAACAAGACAGGCCTGGATCAGGAGGTCCGGGACTTTGTATTCTCCTTCCAGCAGACCCATGAGTTCATGGAGCAGCTGGAGAAAATGATCGGCTTCCTGCTGCCGCTGTACAGCGAGGAGGGCAAGACCGCCCTGGTCATCGCCATCGGCTGCACCGGCGGCCACCATCGGTCCGTGGCCGTGGCCCATGAGCTGGCGGCCTACATCACCCGCGAGGGATATCAGGTCACGGAAAATCACCGGGATATCTCCCGGTAAGGAGGTGCGCTTATGGGCGGCTGCTATTCTGTGGCCCCGGAGCACGGGCCCCGCATTGCCGCCATTGGCGGCGGAACGGGTCTGTCCACGCTGCTGCGGGGGCTGAAGCTGTATACAAAGAACCTCACCGCCATTGTCACCATGGCGGACGACGGCGGCGGCTCCGGCCGGCTGCGGCAGGACCTGGGAATGCTGCCGCCGGGAGACATCCGCAGCTGTCTGGAGGCTCTGGCCAATGCCGAGCCTCTGATGGCCCAGCTGATGCACTATCGCTTTTGTGAGGGGACGCTGGCAGGACAGAGCTTCGGCAATCTGTTCCTGGCGGCCCTCAACGGCATTATGCCCAGCTTTGACCAGGCGGTGGAGAGCATGAGTCAGGTGCTGGCCATTACCGGCCGGGTGCTGCCGGTGACAACGGCGGACGTGCAGCTGGAGGCCACCTTTGAAAACGGAGCCAGCGTAGTGGGCGAGAGCCGGATCTTCCGCTGCAAGAAGGAGCAGGACTGCCGCATCCGCCGGGTGCGGCTGATCCCGGAGCATCCCCGGGCCCTGCCGGCGGCTGTGGAGGCCCTGGAGGAGGCGGAGGTCATCGTTCTGGCTCCCGGAAGCCTGTATACCAGCATCATCCCCAACCTGCTGGTGGACGGCATTGTGGACGCCATCCGCCGCTCCCGGGCACTGAAGGTCTATGTCTGCAACGTCATGACCCAGGACGGCGAAACCGAGGGCTACACGGTGTCCGACCACATCCGCGCCCTGTTCAAGCACTCCTGCCCGGGGCTGTTTGACCTGTGCCTGACCAATTCCTCCCCCATTCCCCCGGCAGTGGTGCAGCGCTATGCCCAAGAGGGAGCAGAGCCCATTTTCTGCGACCGGGAGTCCGTGGAGGCCCTGGGGGTGGAGATCGTCAGCCGCCCGGTGTCCACGGTGGAAAACGGCCTGGTGCGCCATAACCCCGGCCACCTGGCCTGGGAGCTGGTACAGCTGCACAACCAGCGGAATATCCGCGTGGTCACCGCCGGTCCCCACCGTGCCACCCACAACCAAGTGGAAAAATAAAAGGAGACTCAGCCATGCAGTCCTTTGCCTATAAAGTCAAAAGCGAACTGTGCCGCCAGCCGGTGTCGCGGCAGTGCTGCGCCCGGGCGGAGGCCTATGGGGTGCTGCTGTTCTGCAACACCTTCTCCTCTGCGGAGGTGCGCATTATTACGGAGAACCCGGAGTTTGCCGGCCGGCTGCCCCGACTGTTCCAGCGGGCATTTTCCCTGAAATTCGACAGCCTGCCCGATGGCACCCGGGACAAGCTCATCTTCCGCATTACCCGGCAGGAGAAGCTCCGCCGCATCGTTGATCTGCTGGGCTATGACCCCAGTCTGGTGCTGCATGTGAACTTCGGCCTGCTGGAGGATGAGTGCTGCCGCACCGCCTTTATGCGGGGGGCCTTTCTGGCCGGGGGCAGCGTCACGGACCCGGAGAAGCGATATCACCTGGAGCTGGCCACCTCCCACATGCAGGCCAGCCGTGAGGTGTCGGCCCTGCTGACGGAGATGGGCTTCGTGCCCCACAGCGTCCGCCGCAGCGGCAGCAGCGTCATCTATTTCAAGCAGTCCGAGCACATTGAGGATCTGCTGACCACCATCGGGGCCCCGGCGGCGGCCATGGACATCATGACCGCCAAGGTGGATAAGGAGATCCGCAACGGCGCCAACCGGGCCATGAACTGCGACATGGCCAACGTCAACAAAACCGTGGACGCCGCCCTGGAGCAGACCGCCGCCATCAGCCGCCTGGCGGAAAGCGGACGGCTGGCTCTGCTGCCGGAAAAGCTGCGCCAGGCGGCGCAGCTGCGGCTGGACAACCCCGAAATGTCATTGCAGCAATTAGCGGAGCGCAGCGACCCGCCGGTGAGCAAATCCTGCATGAATCATCGTATGCGCAGACTGATGGAGGAAGCGAGGGAATCCCATGAATAAAGCCGAACGTTGCCACGCCGCCATGGACTACCGGCGGCAGGGACTCAATTGCAGCCAGTGCCTGCTGGCCGCCTTCCGGGACCGGGCGGGCCTGACGGTGGACCAGGCCATGGCCCTGGGGGCCGGCATGGGCGGAGGCGTCCGCTGCGGCAGTATCTGCGGCGCAGTGTCCGCACCGGTGATGCTGCTGGGAACCGCCTGCCCCGATCCCACAGACCGGGCCGCCGTTACCGCCCGGGTAAAGGAGTATCAGCGGCGCTTTACGGAGCATTTTCACCGGATGGACTGCCGGGAGCTGCTGCGGTCCCGGGAGCTGGAGCCGTCGGAGCTGGCGCTGGAGCTGGCCGGCAGCGACCACTGCGGCCGCCTGATCGTAACGGCGGCGGAAATCCTCACCGACATGCTGGAGGAGGCGTAATATGGCCTTTGCCCATCTGCATGTCCACACGGAATACAGCCTGCTGGACGGTGCCTGCCGCATCCGGGACCTGCCGAAGCTGGTGAAGGAGCTGGGGCAGACGGCTGTGGCCATCACGGACCACGGCGTTATGTACGGCGCCATCGACTTCTATCGGGCCTGCAAGGCCCAGGGCATCCATCCGGTCATCGGCTGCGAGGTATATGTGGCCCGGCGCACCCGGCTGGATAAGACCTATGAGCTGGACGCCGAATCCCGTCATCTGGTGCTGCTGTGCGAAAACGAAACGGGATATCGGAATCTGTCGTACCTGGTGAGCCAGGCCTTTGTAGACGGGTTCTATATCAAGCCCCGCATTGATTTGGACCTGCTGCGCCGGCATTCGGAGGGCCTTATCGGCCTGTCCGCCTGCCTGGCCGGAGAAATTCCCCGCCGCCTGGTAAACGGCGACTATGACGGGGCCAAGGAATATGCCCTGACCATGCAGGATATCCTGGGCGAGGGCAACTTCTATCTGGAGCTTCAGGATCACGGCATCCCCGACCAGACCACGGTGAACCGGGGCCTGCTGCGCCTGCACCAGGAGACGGGCATTCCCCTGGTCTGCACCAACGACGCCCACTATCTGCGCCGGGAGGACGCCGAGAGCCATGACGTGCTGCTGTGCATCCAGACCGGCAAGACCATTGACGATGAAAACCGCATGCGCTATGAGCCGCAGAATTTCTATCTCCGCTCCACGGAGGAGATGGAAGCGCTGTTTGCCGGATATCCCGATGCCGTGGAGAACACCCAGCGTATTGCCGACCGCTGCCGGTTTGACTTCACCTTCGGCAAGTATCACCTGCCGGAGTTCCGGCTGCCGCCGGGGTACGACTCTCCCACCTATCTGCGGGAGCTGTGTGAAAAGGGCTTCGCGGAGCGCTACGGCGCCCAGAAGCCGGAATACCACCGGCAGCTGGAATACGAGCTGGCCATGATCGAGAAAATGGGCTTTACGGACTATTTCCTCATCGTCCAGGATTTCGTGAACTATGCCAAGGGCGCAGGAATCCCCGTGGGGCCGGGCCGCGGCTCCGCCGCCGGCAGCATGGTGTCCTACTGCCTGCGTATCACGGACATCGACCCCATGCAGTACAGCCTCTATTTCGAGCGGTTCCTGAACCCGGAGCGGGTGTCCATGCCGGATATCGACATGGACTTCGGCGACACCCGCCGGGGCGAGGTGGTGGACTATGTCCGGCGCAAGTACGGCGACGACCATGTGGCCCAGATCGTCACCTTCGGCACCATGGCGGCCCGGGCCGCTATCCGGGATGTGGGCCGGGTGCTGAACATGACGTATGCCGAGACGGACACCGTGGCCAAGCTGGTGCCTACCGGGCCCCATATCACCCTGGAGGACGCTTTGAAGCTGTCCAAACAGCTGTCGGACCTGTACCAGGGAGACCCCAGAGTCCACAAGCTCATCGACACCGCCCGGGCCCTGGAGGGAATGCCCCGGCACGCCTCCACCCACGCCGCCGGCGTGGTCATCACCAAGCGGCCGGTGTACGAATACGTTCCCCTGGCCCGGAACGACGAATCCATCGTGTGCCAGTATACCATGGTGACGCTGGAGGAGCTGGGCCTACTGAAAATGGACTTTCTGGGTCTGCGGAACCTGACGGTGCTGGACGATGCGGTGAAGATGGTCCAGAGGGACCACCCGGACTTCCGCCTGGCAGACATTCCCATGGACGACCGGGAAACCTTCGACATGCTGACCCAGGGGAAGACCGGGGGCGTATTTCAGATGGAATCCTCCGGCATGACCGGCGTTTGCCTGGGTCTGAAGCCCCAGAGCATCGAGGACATTACCGCCATCATCGCCCTGTACCGCCCGGGGCCCATGGATTCCATCCCCCGGTTTGTGGCCTGCAAGCACGACCCCTCCCTGGTGACCTATAAGCACCCCAAGCTGGAGCCGATCCTCTCCGGCACCTACGGCTGCATCGTGTACCAGGAGCAGGTCATCAAGATCTTCCAGGAGCTGGCGGGCTATTCCCTGGGCCAGGCGGACATGGTGCGCCGGGCCATGTCCAAAAAGAAGGCCAAGGACGTGGAGCGGGAGCGGGAGGCCTTTCTCCACGGCGACCCCTCCCGGAGCATCCGGGGCTGCGTTCCCAGCGGCATTCCGGAGGCCACGGCCCAGGCCATTTTCGACGAAATTTACGACTTCGCCAACTACGCCTTCAACAAGGCCCACGCCGTCAGCTATGCGGTGGTGGCGTATCAGACGGCGTACTTCAAGTGCCACTTTACCCGGGAGTATATGGCTGCCCTGCTGACCTCGGTGCTGGACAACTCCGACAAGGTGGCCGAATACATCGCCGAGTGCAAGGACTGCGGCATTGCCCTGCTGCCGCCGGATGTGAACCGCTCCTATGACCGGTTCACCGTGGAGGAGGGCGGCATCCGCTTCGGCCTGGTGGCCGTGAAGAACATCGGCCGGGGCTTTATCCAGGCGGTGGTGCGCCAGCGGCAGCAGGACGGGCCCTTTGCCTCCTTCCAGGATTTCTGCCAGCGGATGTTCGACTGCACGGACATGAACAAGCGGGCTGTGGAGAACCTCATCCGCTGCGGTGCCTTCGACAGTCTGGGAGCCAGACGCTCCCAGCTGGTGGCGGTGTACGAGCGGGTACTGGACGGCATTGCCTCCTCCCGCCGGAAGAATGTGGAGGGGCAGATGGACCTGTTCGGTATGTCCGCCTCCTCCGGGTCCTCTGTGTCAAGCGTCCCCCTGCCGGATATCCCGGAGTTTACCGCCGTGGAGCGGATGAATATGGAGAAGGACACCACGGGCCTGTACCTGTCCGGTCACCCCATGGAGGACTACCGTCCCCTGGCCAAGCGGGCCGGGGCCGTGCCCATCCACGCCATCATGTCCGATTTCGAGGCCGAGGGCGGTCCCCGGCGGTTTGCCGACGGACAGAATGTCACCGTGGCCGGGGTCATCACCGCCAGCCGCACCCGCACCACGAAAAGCAACACCCTCATGGCCTATGTGACCATCGAGGACGAGCTGGCGTCCATGGAGCTGCTGTGCTTCAGCCGGGTCATTGACCAGTGCGGCAGCTATATGCAGGTGAACACCCCGGTGCTGGTAAAGGGACGCTTGTCCGTCCGGGACGAGAAGCCGCCCCAGATCATGTGCGACTCCCTGTACCCCCTGGAAAGCGGACTGCCGCCTGCGGCGGCGCAGCCCACCCGCCGTCCGGCTCAGAAGGAGAGCACCATCTATCTCCGCTTCCCCAGCGCCGATAGTCCCGCCTTTCGCCACATCAAGCTGGTGATGACCATGTTTGAGGGAGGCACCCCGGTAAAGATCCGCCTGGCGGACACCGGCAAGCTGCTGGGCACCCACTGCCTGAATCACCCGGCCCTGCTGCAGGAGTGCCGGGAGTGGCTGGGCAGCGAAAACGTCGTAGTCAAGGAAAAATAAGCTCAGCCCCCGGCCGCACGGTCGGGGGCTGTGACATGTTTGCCCGTCAGTGGCAGGCGCAGTAGCTGCGGGTGCTGGCATAGTCCTTGGGCATTTCCAGGGTGCTGGGCGGGAAAAACTCCCCGATGGGGAAGGCCACGTTGCGGAACAGGCCGCAGGGGTCCTCCTGGTCGCCGCAGCTGCACTCCGACTGGGGGATGCAGTAGTCATACACCGGGATCAGCAGCTGGGTGTCCCGCTCCAGCCGCACCAGGGTAAACTGGCCCAGGGTCACATAGAACCGGCGGCGTCCGCTGTCGTCGAACACCAGCTCCTCGCCGAAGCTGCGGGCGATGAACGCCGGAATTTCCGTCAGGCCGCACTCACAGCACCGGGGCTTGCAGCCGTCGTCCACCCGGGTGTCCAGGACAATGGGGTCCACGGCCTCCACCACGGCGGTGGGCAAGTTGGTACGCATACGGCCGGGGATATCCAGCTCGTCAATGACCGTGTCGGAGGAAAAGATCTTGGCGCTGCCCTCGCTGCCGAACAGGATGCAGCGCTTGTCGAACACGCACAGGCCCTCGGCCCCGGCACACCGGGGCGTTCCGGTACCCACCTGCAGGGTCACGCGGTAGAAAAACCGCATGTCAATGGAGTAGAATCCCCGGTTGAAGGTCACCGGCTCCACATCGGTGTAAACGTACAGCAGCTCCGCCGTGCCGCCCCGAACCATCTGGCATCCGGACAGCAGCTCCATGGCCGACGCCGTGGGATAGAACCGCAGGTCCTCCACGCAGTCCTTGTCGCGGCAGGAGTCGAAGATCTTCCGTGTATGGATACAAACGGACTCGCGAACACTGCTCAGATCGCAGACCGGGCCCGGCATTCCGTTTTCAGGCATGAAATAAACCTCCCATTAAGTAATGAAGGGGCTGGCTGCGCCCTTCATTCCAGTGTATGCCGCCTGCCGCCGGTGGTGCGGGAAAAAGGCCTGTACAAATCCGGGAATTTCCGGTATAATAAAGAAAAACGGTTGGAGAGGATGGGGGATACGCATGGCTGCCGGATTCATTCACGATAAGCTGGAGATCAAATTCCTGATTCTATATATTGCCGCCCGGGTATCGGAGCCCCTGCCGCCGGAGGGCATGCAGGAGCTGACCATGTGTGACGACGGCATCGACTACTTTGCCTATGCCGAGTGCCTGAACGACCTGGTACGGACGGAGCATCTGCGCCTGACGGAGGACGGCTGCTATGCCATCACTCCCAAGGGGCTGAAAAACAGCGAGATCTGCGAGTCCAGTCTCCCCTACTCCGTGCGGCTGCGGACGGATAAGAATGTGGCGGAATACAACCGCCTGCTGCTGCGGAAAAACCAGGTCCAGAGTCGGGTGGCCGCCCAGGAAAACGGCTCCTATCTGGTGGAGCTGCGCCTGCAGGACGATGTGGACAGCATTCTGCACCTGGAGCTCACCGCCGCCACCGAGGCCATGGCCCGGGATCTGGCGGACCGGTTCCGGAAGGACCCGGAGGGCATCTACACCCGGCTGCTGTCGGCCCTGTATCCCCCGGCTGAATAAAAATCCCCCCTGGAGGACACACGTCCTCCAGGGGGTTGGCTCATCCTGCGGCCATGGTCAGCAGCCGGGCAGCAATGGGCCCGGCGGCGTCCGCGCCGCCGCCGCCGTTTTCCACCAGCACCACAAAGGCCAGGGGCAGATCCTCGTCCGCCACAAAGCCCGCGAACCACGCATGGGGCGACTGACCCGGCGCAGCCTCGGCGGTGCCGGACTTGGCGCACACCGCCAGCGAGCCGAACATGCTCTGTCCATAGGTCTGCTGCACATTGTTGCGCATCATATCCCGCAGCACCCGGCAGGTGTCCGCGTCAAAGGGGGCCTTCAGAGACGGCGCGCCGTCTCCGGGCAGAGGAATGCCGTGCATGGTGGTCTCCTTATATACCAGCCGGGGTCCTGCGGACCTGCCGCCGGTGATGGAGCCCAAGAATCGCAGAAACGCGCAGGGATTCACCAGATCGTCGTACTGGCCCACACCAGACCAGCCCAGATCTGCCCCCTGACCCACGGTAAACTGTCCGGCCGCCGCGCTGATGCCGCTGACGGTGAAGCTCTCCGTCAGTCCGGCCTTTTCCGCGTATCGAGCCAGGGTCTCGCCCCCCAGCTCCACCGCCATCTGAGCATAGGCGCAGTTGCAGGACCGGGCCAGGGCGTCGTACAGGTCCATATCCCCGTGGGCATAGGGACAGGTGATAACGCCGCCGTCCAGCTCCAGACGCCCGGTGCAGGTGAAGTGCCGGTCCAGAGCGCCGTCCAGATTCTCCAAAGCCGCAGCAGTGGTCACCAGCTTGAACACGGAGCCCGGGGCAAACGTGGACGACAGCACCCGGTTCAGATACACGCCGTCATACCGGCTGTCCCCGTCCCGGATCTCCGGCGGGTCCGCCGGGTCAAAGGTGGGGCTGGACACCATGCACAGCACGTCGCCGGTGCGGTAGTTGTACACCGCCACGGCCCCCTTCCGGCCGTTCAGGGCCTCCAGGGCCGCAGCGTTCAGCTCTGCGTCAATGGTCAGATATACCTTGTGTCCTCCGGCGGAGGTACCCGTCAGCGGGTCAAAGCCCACCAGGCGCCGCCGCATAGCCGCCTTGGCAGAGGTGGAAATGTTGTCGTCCCGGTCGCCCACCACATGGAGCGTCGCCCGGCGAATGGCGCCGTCCTCTGCCCAGCTGCCGGAGGCCCCGTCATACAAAAGCACCCCGTTGCGGTCCAGTACCAGACCCAGGGCCAGCCGCCCATCCCGATAGGCATGGTCATTGGCGGAGAAGGCGGCCCACTGTCCGCCCCGCACCACATACCGCACGCAGAACAGCACCACGCCCGCACCCAGCACAGCGATCAGTGCCAGCACCAGCATGGACCGCAGCTTTACCTGTTTCAAGACCGCTCCTCCTTTCCGAATATCTCATCCACAGGGACCCCGGGGATCCCGTCGAAGAATCCCTCCTGCCGCTCCGGCGTTTTTTCGCTCTTGGGCGGCGGAGAGATTTCTTTTTCCGGCGGACGGCGCACATCGACGGCCTTCAGATAGGCCAGCAGTCCCCAGCAGGACAGCATGCTGGACCCGCCCATGGACACAAAGGGAAATGTCACGCCGGTCAGCGGCAGGATGTCCACCGCGCCCAGCACGTTCAGAGAGGTCTGGAACACCAGCATAGACGCCGCTCCGCAGGCGGCGATGGCATAAAAGCTGGAGCGGGCGCTGTCGCCGGCCCGCAGGGCAAACGCCGCCAGGGCCATCACCGCCGTCACGCATACCAGGGCCAGCAGCAGCCCGAATTCCTCCGACACCACGCCGAACACCAGGTCCGTGTTGGCCGCCCCCACATATTTCAGCCATGCGTCCTCCGGCCCCGTGCCGAACAGGCCGCCGGACGCAGCAGCGGACATGGTGCGGCTCTGCTGATAGCCGGTGGTCTGGGTAAATTCCCAGGCATGCCGCCAGACGGTGAACCGCTGGGCCACATACGGCTTGAAGTGCAGCACCAGTCCCCCGGCAAAGCCCGCAGCCGCCGTCATCATCACGATGGAGGCCAGGTCCCCGGTCCGCAAAAAGGCAATGCACAGAAAGGCCACGAAAAACACCAGCGCCGTGCCAAAGTCACTCATCAGCGCCAGACATCCCACGCAATAGGCGGAAAACAGCACCGTGAAGATCAGGTTCCGCTTGGCAAAGAGCCGATCCAGGGTGGCGGCCCCCGCCAGGATAAACGCCAGCTTCACCAGCTCCGACGGCTGGAAGGAAATGGGGCCCACCGATATCCAGTTCTTGGCTCCGAAAATGCGCTCCCCCATCACAACGTTGAAGGCCAGCAGTGCCGCCGCGGCCGCAGCCACCGGCCAGCGCAGCTTCACCGCCAGATGCAGCCGCCCCAGCAGCCACACCAGGGTGCCGTAAATGCCCATGCCCAGCGTCACCGCCGCCAGCTGCTTGTAAAGGGCCCCCGGGTCCCAGGCGGCGGTAATGGCAAAGCCCACCGTGGTCAGCAGCAGCGCCAGGGTCTCCAGATCAAACTGTCTCCGGTGCAGCTTCCGGCTGACGGCGTACAGCACCCACCCCAGGCCGCACAATCCGAAAAAGCCTGCGCTGATGGGATAGATATTCTCCGCTCCGAAGTTCGGGGCAAACTGTGCCCACAACAGCAGCTGAATAAATGTCAGCAGCCACAGGCCGCCCACCGGCCCGGGCCGCCGCCGGGGCTGGCCGGATGGCTGGGGCTTATCCGACGGGAAAAAGAACAGCTCCACACCGCCCACGGCGATGGAGTCGCCGGGATGCAGATCGGCGGTCGTCAGCGTCCGCTGTCCGTTCAGCAGCACGCCGCTGCTGTGATTCAACGGGTTGACCCGCCATGTCCCGGCCTCGTCCCGGGACAAAATGGCGTGACTGCGGGACACAGAGGGAAAGTTTATGCGAATATCCGACCGTTTTGCGCGGCCAATCACGTTTTCCCAGTGATAAATTTCATACCGCGCACCATTGGACAGGGTCACAAAGCCCCAGCTCTCCCGGTCCTTTCCCCGGAACAGGGACAGGCAGCACCGCACCAGCAGCCAGACTGCCAGCCCGGAAACCAGCGTCCTTCCCAGCCACAGGATCACCGGCAGCGCCGGAGAGATGTATTGTTGTAAAAATGCCGTCATAGCTCGTCTCCACTTGGGTCCTTTTTCTATCGTTCCGATTCTATCATACCATTTTTGCCCGGAAAAGCAACCACCATCAGAAAAAAACAAGAGCACGCTGCCTTACAATTCTGTAAGATACGCGCCCAATAACCATTTCACTGATCGGGCCTCGCAGAGGAAAAAACCTCTGTGGGGCCCGGTTTGCGTCTATTTTTCAGCGCGTGGGCCATGGTGAAATCATCATGTTCCAACTGTCGGCACACGGACAGATGGTCCAGGTACGGCACGTGGTCAGACGGATTCGGCGCAATATGCTGTTTCATGTTTTCCGATGAATGAATATGCTTGTAAGCTCGGAGGATTCAGTGGCAGCGATTCCCTTGAATTCAGAAAAGGAAACTCTGGTGCCGGTAAGAACTAAGGAAACTGTGTCTGCTATAGACCGTTGGGTTACAGAAGAAATCGGACAGAACGAAGGATTCATTATAATTGGCGTATAACAAAAAGAGCTATCTGACTTCTCTAACAGAAATCAGATAGCTCTTTTCTTGTGAATAATGAAATTCTGTTGTCAAATCGTTGCCGCGAGGGGCTTCAAGGCTCAAAAAGTCCAGTGTTTACGGGCTTTTTCGACCTCTGCAATCATTCCCACTCTTTGCCGGGCCTTGTGATCTAACGGTTTTCGTTTAGATTCTGTGATACCCGGTATTTTGATTCTTTGTATTCTCCATATTTTCAGCCCCCATACGACGGTTTGTTATCATACGGGTATCGCCGCCGATAGCAATCCGTTCCGGTTTTCCGTGGATAGTATCTGACGGCTCCTTTGTATTATATTATACACCTGTGTCTGAGAAAAATCAACTTCCGTTTTTCCGAAGGGATGGTGGTTCTGTTTTTTGTGGCGATTTCCTGCCCAATCAGCGTAAGGCTCAGGCCAAATATGCACGTCGAGAGCGTGGGCGCGGCTTTTGCTCCTATGAAAAAATATCCCCCGGGGAGGCTTCCGGCAGAGCATCTCATCTGCTATAGTATGCTCATCGGTTCATACACGCATTTCCGCCCGGACCCAACGCAAGGGTGCAGCGCTTCTTGGGGAAGAAAGCGCTGCGTCTTTGCACAGGGCAGGAATGCAAAGTAATGCCATTTGGGAGGGGCCTTTGGACACACCTATTTTACAGTATGACAGCGGCGTGATCGCCGCAAAACTGGATCGCACGGAAAAAGAACTGGTCCACGGGGTTTCTTTCCATATTTCTTCCGGGGAGAGCCTGGCCCTCATTGGTGAGACCGGGTCCGGGAAAACGTTGATCGCCCAGTCCGTGATGGGGGTGCTGCCTGGAAATGTGAAACTGGTTTCCGGTGAAATCTTATTTTGTGGGAAGGCTTTGGCGAAGGACAAAAAGCTCCGGTCCATGCTGGGTCGGGAGATCGTATATATCCCGCAGAACGGGCATGAATTTCTTGACCCGTCCAGAAGCATCCGCCGCCAGATGTTTGACAGCATTGAGAAACTGGACGTTGCGGCTCCTCAGCGATATGCCTTTGCCTGTGAAAAGCTGGCACAGGTGGGGTTTACACAGCCCAAAGCCATTCTGGAACAGTATCCCTTCCAACTGTCCGGCGGTATGGCCCAGCGGGTAACCATTGCGCTGGCCCTTTGCTCCCGGGCCAGGCTGCTGATTGCAGACGAGCCTACCAACGGCTTAGATCAGGATAGCAAACAGCAGACGCTGTCCCTTTTGAACGGACTTTTTCCGGATGCGGCAAAGCTGATCATCACCCACGACATTTCCGTTGCGGCAACCTGTGACCGTATCCTTGTTCTGTGCGGCGGGAGAATGTTGGAAACAGGCATTTCATCTGAGGTGCTTACCGCTCCTTATCATCCATATACCAAAGCGCTGCTGGGTGCGTTGGTAGAGAACGGTATGCGGGAGACACGCGCCTTGCGAACAGGAACAGGCTTTTGCCCGTTCTACCGCCGCTGTCCTTCGGCAAGGGAGCGGTGTCGCACCGAGATGCCACCGAGAAAAAACAATGGTCGAGAATGGTGGTGCTGCGCGGAATGATCTCCATTCAACATGTTGATAAAGCATTCAACGGAAATCCCGTTCTTCAGGATGTTTCTTTTGATATTCCAGACGGCCAGATCTTCGGTGTTTTCGGGAAGAGCGGAATCGGTAAATCCACGCTTGCCAAAGTGCTTTGCGGCGTCTGTCCACCGGATGCGGGCGCAATCACGCTGGATGATCAGATACTTGTTTCAGCAGACCATACGTATGACCGCAGGCTGGGTATCCACATTCAAATGGTTTACCAGCAGCCTTACGCCACATTAGACCCCGCTCAGAAAATCGGGGCCGGTTTCACAGAACTGATACGCTATCACCGCTTCAGTCCTAAAGGTGATGAGCTGTCATTAACAAAAGAAATGCTGGACAAGGTTGGCCTTGCACCTCAGATCCTTGCCCACCTGCCACACCAGATCTCCGGCGGCGACGCACAGAGAGTCGCTATCGCCCGGTGTCTGTTATTCCGGCCGAAGCTGCTGATTTTGGATGAAGCCACCTCAATGCTGGACGTATCCACACAGGCCAATGTACTGGGGATGGTGCGGCGGCAGATGCGGGAAAGCGGAGGCAGTATCCTGCTTATCAGCCATGATGAGGCTCTGGTGAAATTACTTTGCGATCAAATCTATGTATTTGACAATAAAAACTCACGACAGAAGGAGAAAAACCAATGATGAAAAAAGTCATAGCCCTGCTGCTGGCTATGTTGATGGTGTTTACCATGGCAGCCTGCGGTAAGCAGCCGGACGCAACAGATGAACCGTCTGCCAAGATCGAGAGTATTACGGTCGGCACGACTGCTGCCATTGAAACGGCAACCTTTGGCGAATACAATTTCGATATGCTTGCCAGCGGTGTATCCGAATTGCCTCTGGTCTATCAGGACACCAAGGGCGAATACCATCCGCTGTTGGCAACCTACGCTACCGAGGATGCCACTACCTGGACATATACCATTCAGGACGGCATGACGTGGTCCGACGGTGAGAGCGTTACTGCCGAGGACATCCTTTTTACGCTCCAGTACGATCAGGCCAACGGAAGTGCCAACTTTGAGCCGCAGACTGACGAAGAGGGAAAAATCACAGAAGCCAAGTACACCGGCTACACTATCTCCGACGATAAGATGAGCATTTCTCTGACGTTGACGTCTCCCAACGTCCGTGAACTGAGCAATATGACGTCCTTCCGCGTGATGCCCAAGCATGTTTATGAGGGCAAGGACACCGTCACCGACGAGGAAGCTCGGATCACCTGCGGCCCTTATGTGCTGGAGTCCTTCAATAAGGAAGCGGGCACCATCACATTCGTTGTGAATGAAAAGTATCCCCAGCGGCCCAATGTGGAAAAGATCGTCTATCAGCTTTTTGGCAACGAAGATACCATGTATCTGGCGCTCCAGCAGGGCGATATCGACATGGTCTGGGCCTACTCCGCCGGCGTGGCGGGAACATATCAGGATGTGCTGGCCGGTGATGCCAACGTGTCGCTGATCAATGTGGCCGCGGCAAACGCTCCCGCCGTGCTGGCATTCAACAACGCAAAGGGTTTGTTCTCCAACGAGGATCTGCGTCAGGCGGTTTCCTACGCGCTGGACTATGATGCCTTCAAGACGTATTTCGGCAGTGCCTATGCCGAGATCCCCAATCGGGGCCTTGTACCCGCCACCACAGTCGGCTATAAGGAAACCGAAAAGCTGACTACTGATGCGTCCAAAGCAGATGCATACATGAAAGCGGCCGGTTATGCTGAAAAGAATGCCGACGGCTTCTACGTGAACGCAGATGGTCAGGTCGCCGCTTTCACACTGACGGTCAACGCCGCCAAGGAGACCCATGTGGGCTACGCGGAAATGGTCAAGACCCAATTGGAGTTCTTTGGTATTCAGGTAAATCTGGATACGGTGGATAAGGATGCCTACAATGCCAAGACCAGCAATAAATTCTCTGAGAACAATATCACCATGGAGGCGGCCATCTATGGCTACACCGCTGCCGGTATGGGTATGGGGAACGGCCTTGGTTCCATCTATGTGGACGGCAGCCACGCCGTACAGGGCGGCTGCCAGGTATTTGACGAGGCGTTTTCCGCAATCCTCAGCGAGATGAAGGCTGCCAAGACCATTGAAGAATATTATGAGGCTGCAGCAAAGCTTCAGGACTACTACGCGGCCCATATGCCGCTGATCGCTCTGTACTGGGACAACATGATGCTGGCCTATTCCTCTGCGCTGGACAACGTGACCGTTGACGCTGTGTTCGGGCTGAACAACGTCAACAACTGGTTCAGCATCACCAAGAAATAATCATTTTAACGCAGGAGGCACACCGGTGAAAAAGTATCGAAAGAATCTGATCCTTGCACTGGTGTGCTTCCTGATCGTTATTGTTCTGAACTTTTTTCTACCCCGGCTTTTACCGGGGAATCCTATCGCCTATCTCACCGGCTTTTCCGAGGAGGATATGACCCCTGCCCAGGTAGCTTACTACCGGCAGGCCCTCCATCTGGACGAGCCGGTATTCGCGCAGTTTGGGCACTATCTACGCTCGCTTTTTGACGGAACACTTGGCTACTCCTATAAGAAAGAAACCGCCGTTTCTGCCCTCATTGGGCAGCGGCTGGGATACACCTTGCAGATTACGCTGCCCGCCGTGGTTCTCAGCACAGCGCTGGGACTTTTGTGGGGACTGCACTGCGGCTACAAAAAGGGCACCGCCTTAGATAAACTGTCAACGACATTCCAGATCATCGTCAATACGATGCCTACGTTTCTGATCGCATTGGTGCTGATGATCCTGTTCTGCTTTCGGCAGCGGTGGTTTCCCTATACCGGGTTGAACAGCGCTGGCGTTGCTCCCGGAACTGCCGCATATCTGTTGGATCGGATACACCACCTGATCCTTCCTGTGCTTACTCTGACCATTGCCGCTGCCCCGTCCCGTTATCTGCTGATGCGCAATACCGTCAGTCAGGTGACAGAGGAGAAGTATGTGCTTTACGCGAAGGAACGGGGGTTGTCCGATCACAAGATCAAATTCGGGTATATTCTGAAAAACATCGCCCAACCCTTCATCACCATGGTTGGCATGAGCGTCAGTACCTGTATCGGCGGCTCTTTGGTGGTGGAAAACATCTTTTCCATCGGCGGCATGGGGAGCCTGCTCTCTGACGCTGTGTATACGCTGGATTATCCGCTGATGCAGGGAATCCTCTTTGTCACGACGGCGATTATGACGGTCTCCATTGTCGTGACGGACCTGATCTGTATTCTTATCGACCCCAAGGTACGCTTCGGAGGTGGTCCGGCTTGAGAAAGCAGCATCTTCCACTTTTTCTTGGAATTGTGATTTTGATTCTTTTTCTGACCGCTGCATTGTTTCCTACTGCGTTTACAGCTTACGGTCAGAAGGAAACGTTCGGTCCGTGGCTTATACCGTCTGCGGAACATCTCCTTGGCACCAATGCGTTGGGCTATGACATCTTTACGGAACTGGTCTACGGAACCCGGCAGACGCTGCTGGTGGGCGTATCCAGCAGCACTCTGACCCTGCTTCTGGGAAGTGTGATTGGTACGCTGGCTGCCGGGAAAGGCCTTTTGGGCGGCCTGTCCAATGGCGTTATCAATGTTTTCGTGCTGCTTCCGAAGCTGGTGACCATGATCGTGCTGGCGACCTTTCTGGGAAGCTCCAGCCGGAACCTGATTCTGCTGATTGCTGCATTCAGCTGGGTAGGGACGGCCCGGAATGTCCGCGCCAAGGTCATTCATCTGAACGCACAGCCTTTTATTGAAAACTGCGTGATCCAAGGATACAGCCGGAGACACATCATTCTCCGCCATATTCTTCCAAACCTGTATGATGTATTGCTTTCCCGGTTTCTTCTGGGTGTCAACGGCTGCATTATGATGGAGTCTACCCTGAGCTTTTTGGGCTTTGGGGATCTTTATCATCCCACTTGGGGCACCATGATCAACTTTGCCTATAAGCGCGGCGCCTTTCTTCGGCAGGCCTATGGGTATCTCCTCTCACCGGGCGTGTGTATTATGCTGCTGTCACTGTCATTCTATCTCATCAGCCTGTATTTTGAACACCGACAGGCTGCCATTCAGGAAAAATAGGAGGTCATACGATGCAAAAGGAACTGGAATCTCTGTGGCAAAAATGCGTGGCATTCCATGGCCACGGCTGCGGCGGTCTTGCAGTCGGCTTCCGCGCCGTCCTGTATGCGTGGGAACTGTTCGGGAGCGACCGGACATCCCAGGACGAGGAGATCGTGTGCATTGCCGAGACCGACGCCTGCGGCGTAGATGCCATTCAGGCGCTGCTGTCCTGTACCGTCGGAAAGGGCAACCTGATTTTCAATCTACAGGGGAAGAATGCTTTCTCCTTTTACCGCCGTTCGGACGGAAAGTCCTTCCGCCTTGTTCTGCGCCCGACACCGGACAAGACCAAGGAGGAGCGGCTGGCGTGGCTCATGGATGGGGATTTCCACGAGATGTTTGACGTAAAGGATGCCCCGGCACCGGTACCGGAGGCGGCCCGGATCTTCAAGACCGTTACCTGCTCCCTGTGCGGAGAACGATTTGCCGAGAGTTTTGCCCACCTTCAAAACGGGGAAATCGTCTGCTCTACCTGCTATCGTCCGTATACAAGGGGGCTGTGATGGAATACCCGTTTGATGCGCTGCATGCCGGAATAGGAAGCCAGATTCTCAATGTTCCCGCCGGTATTCCCGATTCCGAGGCGGTCACACAGGCAAAGGCTCTGCCGGACTCCATAGAAAAATTTCTGGCTTTGGGGAAGGCTTTTTCCCGGCAGCTTCGTTACCGGGAGGCCATTGATGCCTATACGGAGGGGCTGAAGCTGGAGCCGGAAAATCTGTCCTTACTCCGACTGCGGGCGGGACGGTATCTGACGACACTGCAAAGCAACCTTGCCATTACTGATTTTGAAAAATGTCTGTCCTTGGGTGCGGAAAGACTGGACTGCCTCTATCGGATCGGTTTGGCACATTACTATGCCGGACGGTATGCACAGGCGATGGAGACTTTTGAGAATTGTATGCCCCTCTGCGATGAGGAAATGGGCATTGCGGTTCTTTACTGGCACACGCTGAGCGCTGCCCGGACAGAGAAAGCGCCGACGCTTCTGAAGTACTATCGCCCGGATATGGCGGTGGGGCATCATACTGCTTATGAAAAGGCCATACAGGTCTGGAGCGGTACAACGCCGCTTGCAGCGGCGCTGGAAATGCTGGAGAGGGAAGAAGACGATCTGGAATATGGCATTACATTGTACGGTCTGCTCTGGCATCCGGACTGCGCCGAAAAAGCGCGCCTTTCCAAAGTGCTTCTCCGCCGGAACGGTTTCTGGCCCAGCTTTGCTTACCTCGCTGCGTGGAAGGATTGGGCAGGAATTCCTCCCTGCCGCCGTTGCGCTTATGTTGTGTAAATTAGTTCAGCGTTTACGATCTCCATCGCCCTGTTTCGGATGTTATTCATCCTGCCGATCCACTCCATTTGGTTGTCTGCCTTGAGTTGCTCCGTGACACCTTCCGCCTCGGCCATCTGCTTTACCAGCCGAAGAAACATTTCCTCTGCCTGACGGTCGATGCCGGCAAGGTAGCTGTTTAGCTTGCCGCTGGTGAGCAGGGTCGCATAAGTTGCCCGTCGATGCTCCTTCAGGTAACGCCGGTGGCGTTGTCCCCACACGCCGATGGGCTGCTGTTCTTCTTCGGGCAGCTTCAGATCAGGGAGAAGATAATCTCCGACCTGCGTATAAGTACCGCCCATTTCTTCAAAAATTGTCTTTGCCATTGTCTGTTCCTACCTTTCAAAAGTTGTATTTCTGCGCCTTGTGCGCTGGGTTTGCTTTCGCTGCTGCTCCATTGCTTTTGCCTGTGCAATCAGACTATCGATCTGCTGACTGCCAAGGACCTTCCGCAGGAAGCGGAAATCCTTCAATTCGGAGCGTAGGACTTCATTTTCTCCTTTGAGCTTGTCATTGACGATGGTCAGATGCTCGTTTTCTCGGTAGAGCCGCCCGTTGGTGTTATTCAGCCGGTGGTAGCTGTCCAGTGCCTTGTAATAGTGGTAGAACACCTCTCGGATAACCTCTTTCAATTTCTTAATGAGTGGGTCAACAAACCGCTGCTTATAGGTCTTGGCGGTCATCAGGGTGGGTGGATCGGGGAGCTGAAACTCTGCATCCGACTCAATCCGCTGCTCCAGCTTTTCAATAGACCGCACACCCTGATCGAAGTTCTCGATCCGATTCCGCACCGTTTCCAGCTCGTCCTGCTTTTCGGCAAGGGTGCTGTCCAACGCCGCAATCTCTTTCTCCCGTTCCTGCTTCTTGTAATCCAAGACGGAGAGGTGCTTTTCGTGGGTGCCTTTCTGCTCCCACTGAATGTCATACCGCTCCATCACGGCGGCAAGCTGCTCCTTTTCGGACTGCACCCACTGCGCCCATTCCGTTGCACCACGGGTCCCGCCCTTGAATCCTTGCACCGCCAGCGCCTGTTTCAGCGATACACGTGTATCAAGTCCACGCTTGCTCCCGGTGGTGAATGGCACAAAGTCAATGTGCAGATGAGGTGTTGCCTCGTCCATATGGAGATGTGCCGAGAACACCCGGAGGTTTGGATTGCGCTCCTGAAAGCCTCGATAGTATTCATCCAGCACAGTTCGTGCCAGCTCCGCATACTCGCCGGTGGCGCTCATATCCTCCTTGTTTCCAATTTGCAGGATGATCTCGTGAAAGGGCTTCTCCTGATTGCCAGTGCGGATTTTCTCGTAGTAGTTTGGAATATGCCTGTCTGCACGGGTTTGCTTCTCGTTGTAGCTTTTCAGGGCTTTATCAAAAAGTTGGTGGTACACGGTCTGGATGCGCTCATTGCAGTAGTCAATATTCAGGTGTGTGCGGCTTCCGTCCACATTCTCTGCCTGAAATTTGCGGCTGTTATGGTTGACAGAGCCTTTACCGACCTCGGCACTGATCGTTCTCTTCATAAAATCTCACTTCCTCTCTCTTTCCGGCCGCAGCCGGGGTTCTGTTACTCTTGTCAAGAGTAACGCAAAAGCACTTTTGACAGCCTGCGGCCATCAAAAGATGCTATTGCGCTCTCCCGAGGGGGTTGTGGGGCGTTGCCCCGGCAACTGCGGTTGCCTCCCCAGCAGGCTGCCCTTTGAAAAGGTCACCCTGCACCCCGCCGAAACTTCTGTGACGGTGTGTGACGATGGTGACGGTATTTTTGATACCGCACCCGCTCATAGAAATATCGTCACACCGTCACATATCGTCACGATCGCTCTGTCGCTGCAAGCTTTACAGTGCGCTCGTTCCGATTGCGGCTGCTTTCATATCGGATGCCGTACTCATTCAGCAGCCGTCCGGCGTTGACATTCAGCCGCCTTGTCAGGGCATTGGGCTTCATATCCACGCCGAGAAGTGCCGAAAGCTCTGTGGGCGTTCCCGCCCAATCCTTACCACCCGAAGAAAGAAAAGCCGAAACCTGTTCCAGCAGCGGCTCCGGCGGCGCTTTCCAAAGTTCCGTTTCCACACGCTCCAGCTCCCACGCAAGGGTTTCCTCGTTGCGGAAAAGGTGCAGCCGCTGATCCGGCTGATCTCTGCCGGACACATCAAGGCAAGCGGCGTTGCCGGTGCGCTTTTCCTTGGTAAGCAGAAATGCTCCATCCGCCGCACCCAGCAGTCCGTTGGTGCCGGAGATCATATCAAACTTATCGTCTGACTGTTGTTTTCGGGTGTGATGGACAAGAAGCAGACAGATGCCATAGCTATCCGCCAGCGCCTTCAACCGAGTGATGATCTGATAATCGTTGGCGTAGCTGTAGTTGTCCCCGCCGACCTCACGCACCTTCTGGAGCGTGTCAATGATGATAAGGGAAGTGCCTGGATGCTCCCGCAGAAAATTAGTGAGCTGCTCGTCGAGGCCGCTGCCAAGCTGGCCGGCCGAAACAGAGAAGAACAGGCTCTCATTTTCTGCCGTGCCGAACATCCGATAGGAACGCTCCTGCAAGCGGCGGTAATCGTCCTCAAGGGCGAGGTACAGCACCGTGCCTTTGCGGACGGGATAATTCCACAGCGGTGTGCCGGTGCTGATATGATAGGCAAGCTGGGTCATCAGGAAGCTCTTGCCCAGCTTCGGAGCGCCGACAAAAAGGTAAGTACCCCGGTAGAGCAGACCGTCCACAAGGGGCGGCTTGCTCTGGTACACATTGTCCAACAGTTCAGACATTGACACGGTTTTCAAGTAGGACGGGTCCATCATTCGCAGAATTTCTCTCTGCATTTCATCAAACCCCTTGAAATCAGAATCAAAATCGGTTAAACTATTGTCAGTAAGGTTTTGGGATGACTGCTCCGTATCTGCGCCAACAGATACAACGGGAGCGGTCATTTCTTTTTCGTTGGCCATTCAGATTCCTCCTTCATTCCGCCGAGAATATCGGCTATCATTTCAATTAGGTCAAGCAGCTCATCATTGACTGCGCCGCCAGTCTCAATGCGCTGCAATTCCAAAAGCACTTCGGCAAGCTGATTCCGCAGCGCCTTGAAAACTCTGGGATTGCCCTGCACCATCACATCCTTGTGGGTGAGCCGCCGGGTGATATAGTCCTGCTTGGTCAGCCCGGAGAGCTGCACATAGCGTTCGATTTGAGCATCCTCCTCCGGCGATACCCGGAAAGCAACCGTTTTGCTGCGCCAGCGATTATGCTCGTCCCTGTTCTTTAATGACATTATCTGTACCGTCCTTTCTGAATTGATTGAGCTTGTCGGCCATATCGCTTTGCGTGGAGGGGAACAGGTGAGCGTAGTTATAAGTGATATTGATACTTTCGTGTCCTACCCGGTCAGCGATGGCTACCGCCGAATATCCCATTTCAATCAGAAGCGAAATATGGCTGTGTCTCAAATCGTGGATTCTGATCCTCTTGACCCCTGCGGCCTTGGCGCCTCTGTCCATTTCGTGATGAAGATAGCTTTTTGTGACTTCAAACAGACGGTCATTCTTGCCGATCCGGTAGAGCTGTTTCATATAGTCCTGCATTTCTTCGCAGAGAAACTCCGGCATCTTGATGGTACGGTTGCTTTTCTTGGTTTTCGGGCTGGTAATTACATCCTCACCGTGGAGCCGCTGATAGGACTTGTTGATTCGCACAGTGCTGTTCTGAAAGTCAAAATCCGCAGGAGTCAAGGCTAACAGCTCGCCTTCCCGGATGCCGCACCAGTACAGCATTTCAAAGGCGTAGTAGGAAACCGGCTTGTCCATCATTTCTGCGGCAAACTTCTGATATTCCTCTTTCGTCCAGAACAGCATCTCCCGGCGTTCCTCGTTGCCCATATTTCCGGCCTTTGATGCGGGATTTGCCCGCAGATCGTAAAACCGCACGGCGTGATTGAAGATGGCACTGAGCTGGTTGTGCAGCGTCTTGAGATACGTCTGGGAATATGGCTTGTGCTTCTCGTCCCGATACGCCAGCTGCTCGTTCTGCCAGGCAATCACATCCTTGGTGGTGATCTCGCTGATCTTCCGCTGCCCGAAATAGGGGAGAATCTTGGTTTCCACAATGTTCTGCTTGGTGATCCAGCTGTTCTCCTTCAGCCGGGCTTTCATATCCTTGGTGTAGATTTCGTAGAACGCCTCAAAGGTCATATCCATATCGGCGGCGTTCTGCATATGAAATTTTTGCTCCCAGTCCTGTGCGGCCCGCTTGGTAGCAAAGCCACGCTTGCACTTCTGTTTGCGTTCGCCCTTCCAATCCCGATAACGGGTCATCACATACCAGGTGCCGGTTTCTTTGCATTTGAAAACACCCATTCCATCAATCCTCCTTTCTCGCTCCGTAGAGCCGTTCATTGAAATACTCCCGGTTGATTCGACCGGAAATGGTGATAAAGCCTTTGGATTTCAGCTCCTCGTTGAGCTGGCGAATGAGTTTGTAAGCGTAGGGCTTTGATACGCTCAGCTCCTGTGCCACTTCCTCGGCACGAAGAAATTTCGGTTCCATTCGGATAACCCCCTTTCATTTGTATATTGTTCTCTTGTTTATTGTCGGAGAACTTTCTGACCGCATTCCGATTTGCCCGAGCGGGTACGCCATTACCGTGACGCACGACGGATATTCAGTTGTCTACAAATAACTTAACGCTATTTGCTATAGTCATTATACTAAACGAATTTGCTATTGTCAAGAGGCTTGCGAGAAAATATTTAACTTTTTTGCTTTTGCTATCTTGGCACAACTTAAATTCATATGCTATACTGATTGCACAGAACAAAAACGAGGAGCGTAATCGCTATGGCAATCGGTGAAAGAATTCGGTTCTTCCGCAATTTGCGGGGAATGACACAAAAATACTTGGGGCAGGTGGTCGGTTTCCCGGAAAAGACTGCCGACATCCGTATGGCGCAGTATGAATCCGGCAGTAGAACGCCTAAGGCGGAGCTGACGGAGAGCCTTGCCGGTGCGCTGGGTGTCTCACCGCTGGCACTGTCCGTGCCGGACATTGACAGCTATCTCGGCCTGATGCACACGCTGTTTACCTTGGAGGATCGCTACGGCCTGACGGTGGAAACCGGCGAAAACGGCGTTTCCCTGCGTGTTGATCCCCGGAAGGGGAAGGACGCCGCTGAGCTTTCCGAAATGCTTGTTGCTTGGGCGCAGCAAGCGGAAAAGTATCGTAGTGGAGAAATCAACCGGGAGGACTACGACAAGTGGCGTTATAACTACCCGAAATATGACAAAACCTCCGGCTATGTGAAAGTCCCATCCCAGCAGCTCAGCGATGCGATGGTGGAAGCGTTCAAAGACAGGCTGAAAGATAGGTGATAATATATGTCGTTTAGTAAAACAATTCAAATGTTCATATTTGACGGAAATCCAAACGGACGTATTATGTGCGAACTTTCAAACTGGAACGGTCGTGTATATAAGATTTCAAGAAACGAGTTGCCTGAATTTTCACAAAGAGATGATTCAGAAAATACAGGAGTATACTTCCTCTTTGGGAAAAATGAGGAGAATAATGATACTGTTTACATTGGTGAAGCTGAAAGAATGTTCTCAAGGCTTAAACAACATTTAAAGGACTCAAAGTATTGGAACGATTGCATCGCAGTTATCAGCAAAGATAATTTACTTAACAAGGCACATGCTAAATATCTTGAAAATAAGTTCTATTTGTTGGCCCAAAATGCTGGTAGATCTATTGTCATAAATAGTACAGTTCCAACCTGTTCTTCCATATCCGAGTACGATGAAGCAATGCTACAGGAATTTATTAGCAATGCTAAATTGCTTGTAAACACACTAGGATATAAAGTTTTTGATACAGTTGAAGATGCTGTTGTAAGACATAATGACATGCAGTCGTACTTTTTCATAAAAGCCGCCAGGGGGGCTGATGCAAAAGGTTTGATAGTATCAGATGGCTTCGCTGTGATGAAAGGTTCAGCTATTGCATCTTCTACTGTACCAAGCATGTCGGATAATCTCATGAAACTGCGCAGTTCTTTAATTGAAAAAGGAATAATAGATGAAGATTTAAAACTCACACGAGATTATATTTTTACAAGCCCATCCCTTGCGGCAGCAGTAGTAATGGGTAGAAATGCGAATGGGCGAACAGAGTGGAAAAATGAAGAACATAAAACAATCAAAGATATAGAAGAATCATAAAACAAAAAGAACTATCTGACTTCTCTAACAGAAATCAGATAGCTCTTTATTCTTGAATAATTTAAAATGTTGTCATTTTGTTGTCACGGGGCAATTCCGTAACGCAAAAGTCCAGCATTTTCAAGACTTTTCAGCCTTTCGGGGATCATTCCCACTCCACCGTTGCAGGCGGTTTGGAGGTGATGTCGTAGACGATGCGGTTGATATGCTTCACCTCGCCGACGATGCGGCCGGAGATCTTGTCCAGCAGCTCGTAGGGCAGACGGGACCAGGTGGCGGTCATAAAGTCCTGAGACTGCACGGCACGCAGGGCCAGCGTGTAGTCATAGGTGCGCTCATCGCCCATAACGCCTACGCTGCGCAGGTCCGTCAACACGGCAAAATACTGGCTGGTGGTGCGATCCAGATCCGCCAGAGCCATTTCCTCCCGGAAGATGGCATCGGCGTCCCGCAGGATGGCCAGCTTTTCCTCGGTGATCTCGCCGATGACGCGGATGGCAAGGCCCGGCCCCGGGAAGGGCTGACGCCACACCAGCTGCTCCGGCAGACCCAGCTCCAGGCCCAGCTGCCGCACCTCGTCCTTGAACAGGCGGCGCAGAGGCTCCACGATATCCTTGAAATCCACACAGTCCGGCAGACCGCCCACATTGTGGTGGCTCTTGATGACGGTGGACTCACCGCCCAGACCGGACTCCACCACGTCGGGATAAATGGTGCCCTGGGCCAGGAAGTCCACAGCGCCGATCTTCTTGGCCTCCTCCTCGAACACGCGGATGAACTCCTCGCCGATGATCTTCCGCTTGCGCTCGGGGTCCGTGACGCCGGCCAGCTTGCCAAGGAACCGGGGACCGGCGTTGACACGGCGGACATCCACGTTGAACTGCTTGGTCATCACATGCTCCACCTGGTCGCCTTCGTCCTTGCGCAGCAGGCCGTGGTCCACGAAAATGCACGTCAGCTGACGGCCCACCGCCCGCTGCAGCAGCGCGGCGGCCACGGAACTGTCCACGCCGCCGGACAGAGCCAGCAGCACGCGGCCATTGCCGATCTTCTCCCGGCACTGGGCCACTGCCTCCTCCAGATAGGACGCCATGGTCCACTCCGGCCGGAAGCCGCAGATCTTATACAGGAAATTCTCCAGGATCTGCCGGCCATACTCGGTGTGCACCACCTCAGGATGGAACTGCACGCCGTAGAGCCGCTTCTCCCGGCACTGGACCGCCGCGTGGCGGCAGCCCTCGGTGGAGGCAATGATCTCGAACCCGGGAGCCAGACGATCCACCTCTACCCCGTGGCTCATCCAGTACACCGCCGTTTCCGGCACGCCGTCAAACAGCGGGGAATCCGTATGGGTCAGCTCCGTCTTGCCATATTCCCGGGTATCGGCCTTGCAGCACTGGCCGCCCAGCAGGTGCATCATCAGCTGCAAACCGTAGCAGATGCCCAGCACCGGCACGCCCATAGACAGCATCTCCGGGTCGATCATGGGAGCACCCTGGTCGAACACCGTGGCAGGGCCGCCGGTGAAAATGATGGCGTCCGGGGCAAAGACACGGACCTCATCCATGGTCATGCGGAAGGACTTGATCTCGCAGTATACGCCGCACTCACGGACGCGGCGAGCCACCAGCAGGTTGTATTGGCCGCCGAAATCCAGCACTAAAACCTTTTTCATACGGGGTCATCCTCCCGGAAGGTGATGTGGTCGGGGGTAGCCTCCTCGATGACGGCCAGGGAGTGGATGGGATAGCCCTTCTCCCGCAGGGCGTCGCCGCCATGCTGGAAGCCCTTCTCCACGGCCACGCCGATGCCCACCAGCTCTGCACCGGCGGCCTTGACGATGTCGATCAGGCCCTGCATGGCATAGCCCTTGGCCATAAAGTCGTCGATGATCAGCACCCGGTCGTTGGGACCCAGCCACTCCTGGGCCACAATGAGGGTGACCTTTTTCTTATAGGTATAGGAGAAGATCTCGCTCTGATACAGGCCGCCCTCGATGTTGTCGCTCTTGGCCTTCTTGGCGAATACCATGGGAACGCCGTATTTCTGGGCACACACAGTGGCCAGAGGGATGCCGCTGGCCTCCGCCGTCAGCACCATGGTGATGTCCTTCACGTCGAAATACTTGGCGAACTCATCGGCCAGCTGGCTCATGAGGGCGGTGTCCACCCGGTGATTCAGGAAACCGTCCACTTTGATGATGTTGCCGGGCAGGACCTTACCCTCCCGGCGGATACGCTCCTTCAGCAGTTCCATATACTCCTCCTATTAATTTCACATTGCTGTGAATAATGACATTATTCTGCCCTATTCCTCCTATAAAAGCAAGGGGGCGAAAGGGCGAAGTTCCCGGACCTTTCCGGGGCGGCTTTTGTCACATATGACGGGGATCAGTCCCGGTGCAGGCTCCCGCGGACAAAATCGCTGAACCGCTGGGCCGCGGACGTCAGGGGCACGTCCCGCAGGACGCACAGATCCACGCTGCGGGCCGGGATATCAAAGGATGTGCGCAGCTTCCGCAGACGGCCGCTGTCCAGCTCCCGGTGGACGAACTCCTCCGTGACTCCGGCCACGCCGAAGCCGATGGCCGCCAGGTCTACCAGCAGGCTTCGGGCGCCCAGCTCGATCTCCGGGTGCAGATGCAGACCGTTCTGCAGGAAATACTTTTCCAAAAACAGCCGGGAGGACGCCTTCCGCTCCAGCAGGATCAGCGGGAACTGGGCAATCTCCTCCAGGGAATAGACATGGTCAAAGTCGCAGGGATACTCCGCCCCGGCCACAAAGATGGAATGGGTGGTCAGGCACGGGAACGTCTCCAGAGACGCCGCCTCCTGAGGGGTGCTGGCAAAGGCAATATCCACCTTGCCGGATTGCAGCAGGCCCAGGACCTTATGGCTGCGGCCGGAGATGATCTGAATGTGGATGGCCGGGTACTGCCGGTGGAACCGGTCCAGGTACGGCAGCAGAAACTGGCTGGTAACGGTGTCGCTGGCGCCGATGGTCAGGTGGCCCATTTGCAGATCCCGGCTCTGGGACAGCTTTTCTTCCCCTGTTTCCAGCAGGCCCATGGCGCTGCGGACGTATTCATACAGCATCCGCCCGTCGGCGGTCAGGGTGACGCCCCGGGAGTTCCGGGCGAACAGGCGGGTCTGAAGCTCCGCCTCCAGCTGCTTGATGGACTGGCTGACGGCAGACTGGGATATAAACAAAGTCTGGGCCGCGGCGGTAATGTTTCCGGCCTCGGCCACTTCCTTGAAAACGCGATAAAGCTCCAGCTTCACGGACATAACAGCACCTCATTAAGAAAAATAATGCGTGTAGGTTTATTATCTGCGGTAATTATATCAGATATTTTCAGGAATGCAACCCCCATCTGTATTTCACCGGAGGATTCGGCATTTTTCCCGATTTCCTCTTGCTTTTTCCGGGGGCCGTCTGTATAATCGTAACTGGCTTTTGCTGCAAGAGTAGAAGCGGCGCGTTAAGTGCCGGTCGGATGGGAGGTTGCCGCCGGACGAAGGGGACCCTGTCTCCGCGGTGCCGTCTTCGCATCCGCTTTGGCAGCAGACCCGGGGGGCCTGTGCCCTGACAAGTGCATACTCCCCAACCTCCTCCCATTTCATCCGAATTAGGAGGTATTTTTTATGTCCGAGATCCACAACACCAATGCACCTGCCCGCCGGGGGCCCAAGTGGCCCGTGAAGGCCATGGTCACCTGCGCCCTGCTGACGGCTATCAGCGTGGTGCTGGCCCGGTTCCTGATCCCCACGCCCAACGAGGTGACCCGCTTTTCCTTGGAAGCGGTGCCCATCTTCCTGGCAGGGATGCTGTTCGGGCCGCTGCCTGGGGCACTGACAGGCTTTGCCGCCGATTTCATCGGCTGCCTGTTCTCCCCCTATGGCTACAATCCCATTTTCTGCGTGCCCCCCATTCTGTATGGCCTGTGCGCCGGGCTTTTCCGTCCCTGGCTGACCCGCAGGTGCAGTCCCCTGCGTCTGGCGGCGGCGTTTTTGCCGGCGGTGGTTCTGGGGTCCATCCTGTACCAGAGCTTCGCCCTGGCCATGATCTACGGCGGCGAGGCCAGGCAGGCGTACTTTTTGGCCCGGTTGGCGGCGCGCAGCGTGCAGTTTGCCATTACCGGCGTGCTGGACGTGCTGGTAGTGTGGCTTTTGCAGCGCTCCGGCGCTCTGCGGGCTGTGGGCCTGCCGCCGGTGCAGCCGAAAGGAAATGATAACGTATGAACATTGACGAGACACTATCCTATATCCACGCCGTGTGCTGGCGGGGCAGCGTACCGGGACTGGAGCGCATCGGCGCGCTGCTGGCCCGGATGGGCGACCCGCAAAAGCAGATGCGGTTCATTCATGTCACCGGTACCAACGGCAAGGGCTCTACCTGCGCCATGATGGCCAGCATCCTTCGGGCGGCCGGTTATCGGACGGGGCTGTATACGTCTCCCTTTCTGATCCGATTCAACGAGCGGATGCAGGTGGACGGCCGGCAGATCACCGACGACGAGCTATGTGAGATCACCGCCTATGTCCGCCCCCTGGCGGATGCGCTGGACCCTCACCCCACGGAGTTTGAAATGGTCACGGCCATTGCCTTTGCCTATTTTGCCCGGCACAACTGCGACATCGTGGTGTGCGAGGTGGGCATGGGCGGCGAGTTTGACGCCACCAATGTCATCCCCGCCCCGGAGGCTGCCGTGTTCTGCAACATCGGCCTGGATCACACCCAGTACCTGGGCGATACCATTGAAAAAATCGCCGCCACCAAGGCCGGGATCATCAAGCCCGGCTGCGAGGCGGTGCTGTACCGCCAGACGGCCTCTGTGGAGGAGATCATCCGCCAGCGGTGCGAGCGTCTGGGCGTTCCCCTGCACCTGGCGGATTTTGACGGCATCCGTCCGGAAAAGGCCGGACTGGAGGGCCAGGTCTTTGACTGGGAGGAGCTTGCCGGCCTGCACCTGCCCCTGCTGGGACGGCACCAGCTGTGCAATGCCGCCGTGGCCCTGACAGCCATGCGGGTGCTGCAAAAGCGTGGCTGGTCCATTACGGAGGAGCACATCCGCCGCGGTCTGGCGGCCACCGACTGGCCCGGCCGGTTCCAGATCATCGGCCATGATCCTCTGTTCATCATCGACGGCGGGCACAATCCCCAGTGTATCCGGGCGCTGGAGCAGAATATCCGGGATTATCTGCCGGACCGCCCGCTGACGGTGCTTACCGGCGTCATGCAGGACAAGGACTATCACTGCATGTACCGGGGCGTGGTGCCCTATGCCCGCTCCTTCATCACCGTCACGCCGGATAACCCCCGCTCCCTGCCTGCCGGGGAGTTGGCAGCGTATATCCGGGAGCTGGGAGCGCCGGTCACCGCCTGCGATACCATCCGCGGCGGCGTTTCCCTGGCGCTGGAGCAGGCCGGACCCGGCGGCACAGTGCTGTGTTACGGCTCTCTGTATCTGATCGGCGACGTGGAGACACAGCTGCGGGACCTGAAAAAAAGCTGAGTCCAGGGGATTCGCGAGGGACAGGCACATGGAAAAGCGCCATGTTGTCTGTCCTTCGCTTTTTATCATGGCAGTTCTACAAATTTTCCCGGCAGGCCCTAAAATTTCTGTTGCATTTTTATACCGTATCGTGTAAAATGAGAGGGACAATATAAGATTGGTAGCTGTAAGGAAGTGCCTCGCGCACGGGCTGCAACTATCACTCGGCTGTTGCTTGAGTGTTTCAGATCTCCACCCGGAGGTTTGAAACATTTTTCTTTACCCGGAAGCATTGGAACAATTCATAAGGAGGAACACACATGAATCTGGTCATCAACGGAAGACTCATCACCCGGGACGAGGGCGGCAAGGGCTATTATGAGCACGGCGCCGTAGCCTACGAGGGAACCACCATCACCGAGGTAGGCGAGGAGAGCGTCCTGCGGGCCAAATACCCCCAGGCCAACCTCATCGACGCCAAGGGCGGCGTCATCATGCCCGCCTTCATCAATGCCCATACCCATATCTACTCCGCCCTGGCAAGGGGCCTGTCCATCGTGGGCAACAATCCCACCAACTTCTACGAGGTCCTGGACGGCACCTGGTGGGCCATCGACCGCAAGCTGACCCTGGCCGGCACCCGCGCCAGCGCCGACGCCCTGTATATGGACTGCATCAAGCAGGGCGTTACCACCATTTTCGACCATCACGCCTCCTATGCCGAGATTCCCGGCTCTCTGCACACCATTGCCGCCTCCGCCAAGAAATTCGGCATCCGCTCCTGCCTGTGCTATGAGGTTTCCGACCGGGACGGCGAGGAAAAGTGCCTCCAAGCCATCCAGGAAAATGCCGACTTCATCACCGAGTGCGAAAGGAACCGGGACCCCATGCTGGCCGCCATGTTCGGCGGACACGCCCTGTTCACCATCAGCGACAAGACCTTTGACCGCATGGTGGCCGCCAACAATGGCCGCACCGGCTACCACATCCATGTGTCCGAGGGCATGAACGACGTGTACGACAGCCTGCAAAACTATGGCCGCCGCCCTGTCCAGCGGCTCCAGGACCACGGCATTCTGGGGGAAAAGACCATTCTGGGCCACTGCATCCATGTGAACACCGCCGAAATGGAGATCATCAAGGACACCGGCACCATGGTGGTCAACAATCCCGAGAGCAACATGGGCAACGCCATCGGCATCTGCCCGGTGCTCCAGCTGCACAAGCGGGGCATCCTGCTGGGCATGGGCACCGACGCCTATACCAACGACATGCTGGAATCCCTGAAGGTGGCCCTGTGCTCCCAGCGGAGCCAGAACTGCCTGCCCAACGTGGGCTGGTGCGAGGTCACGGACATGCTGTTCCGCAACAATGCCAA
>ENA-ORSY01000398-ORSY01000398.1-human-gut-metagenome-genome-assembly--contig:-NODE-398-length-44949-cov-5.438700_pt1 | contig 44949 bp, 39 predicted proteins | sample MGYA00242193_ERZ509160 | MGnify/ENA primary metagenome ERZ509160 (study PRJEB26280, sample SAMEA2338670) | human gut metagenome | biome: human gut; feature: human-associated habitat; material: faeces...
CCCGCCGTAAGCGAGGCGGAAAGGCTGCACCGTGAGATTGAAGGCTCTGTAATACTCGGCCAGTTCGGCAACCCCGCCAACCCACGCTGCCACTACCTGACTACCGGCAAGGAAATACTTGAACAGACTGAAGGCCGGATTGACATGTTCATAGCATGTGTCGGAACAGGCGGAACGGTGTCAGGCACAGGCCGCAGACTGAAAGAATACAACCCGAACATAAAGGTTATGGCCGTTGAACCGGCATCATCTCCGCTGCTGTCAAAGGGCGTTGCCGGGCCGCACGCAATCCAGGGAATAGGCGCGAACTTCATTCCCGACAACTATGACGCCACCGTTGTTGACAGCATCATTACCGTTACCGACGACGAAGCCATGCAGACGGCACGCCTCGTGGCATCAACAGAGGGGCTATTAGTCGGCATATCGTCGGGTGCGGCGGTAGCAGCGGCGGTGAAAGCGGCCATGAACAGCGACAACAAGGGCAAGCGCATAGTCACCCTGCTGCCCGATACCGGCGAACGGTATCTGTCTACACAGCTTTTCAAATAAAACAAATCAAAACAAGAGAGTAATGAAAACAAGATGTTTTCTGCTGTCGCTTGCCATCGCGGCAAGCGCAAACATTGCCGCGCAACAGGCGCAGCAGCAGGCAGGCAACTGCCCCGTAAACACGGAAGAACGGCTTACCTGCCATCCGTGGTACGGCAAACGCGTGGGCTTCATCGGCGATTCAATGACCGACCCGGCGAACAACAAGCAAGACATTCCTTACAAATACTGGCACTACCTGAGCCAGACGCTCGCCATAAAGCCTTACGTCTACGGCAAGAGCGGACGCCAGTGGGACGACATTCCGCGTCAAGCCGACCTGCTGTATAAGGAACATGGCGACAGCGTTGACGCCGTAATAGTGTTCATCGGCACCAACGACTTCAACGCAGGAGTGCCCCTTGGGTGGTGGTATGACGAACGTGAAGACACCGTGACAGCCGCCGTTCACGGAGCGAAGAAGACGTACACACGCAAACGCCGCATACCGTCAATAGACCAGTCCACAATGAAAGGGCGTATAAACATTGCCCTGATAAAACTCAAGACGTATTTCCCCGACAAGCAGATTGTGCTACTTACGCCCATACACCGCGCCTATGCGACTTTCGGCGACACCAACATACAGCCTGACGAAAGCTGGCAGAACCTTTGCGGAGAGTATTTCAGCGCATACGTCGATGCCGTGAAAGAGGCCGGCAACGTGTGGGGAGTGCCCGTGATTGACCTCAACTCCGTCAGCGGACTCAACCCCATGGTGGCCGCACAGCAACATTACTTCCACGACAAGCACACCGACCTGCTGCACCCCGGCACCAAAGGGCAGCAACGGATAGCGCAAACGCTCGTCCGCCAGCTGGCCTCACTGCCGGTGTTCTGACGCTGACACGTAACCGTCAGACGTTCCATATACAACTAAACGGCCGACTTTCATCGTGTGAAAGCCGGCCGTCCGTTTGCTTCCCGTATACCAGGAAGCAGCTGATTTGTCAAATCATTCATTCAATTCATTCCTGTCTTATTCAGCTATCCATTATTTTCAATCGATGTCGATGACGTTAAACTTGCTGTCGAAAGTAACTTCCACATAGTTCGACAGCTTCACTTCATATTCGTCTTCGTCGCGTTCTATCTCAAGAATGCGGCAGTCCGGATAGTTAGAACTTATGTACCTGGCTATCTGCTGGGGGACAAGCGATGCAGGCACGGCCGACCGCTTGCACTTCACTTCCGTCCACTTACCATGCCCGTCAAACTCAATCTTCTCCCCGTTGGTGAATATCACGGTGTACTCCTTGCTGAACAGGCCGCTCTTCACCTTGGCTATGGCCACCTTGCGGCCAGCCATGTGTGCCTTGATAGTCTGCAAAGCCACCGCAGGCAGGCGGTCTACGGGAATAGCCTTGTAGTCGCCTGTATTGGCACGGGCCACATTCGGCAGAAGCATTGCCAACGTGGCAAGCATCGATATCATGATAGTTCTCATTGTAATGATGTGGTTTAAGGGCTTCTGCAGCCTCCGTTTCATAAATGGCCAGGCATGTTTCCCTGTAAGGAACACGGCTTGCGTTCCCGTCCATGCCGCTTTGGCATGGGCGGGATTGCCGCAATCAGTCGTCAATATCGACTACCTGGAAATTCTTGTTGAACGTCACTTCCAGACGGTTAGACAGCTTAACCTCATAACGGTTGTCGTCTTTCTCTATCTGAAGGATTTTCGTTCCCGGATAAGTAGACTTTACATAACTTGCGATTTTCGCCGGAACAAGTCCCGCAGGCACTGAAGACATCTTGCAGTTTACCTCCGTCCAGTTGCCGTTACGGTCAAACTCCACCTTCTCGCCGTTGTTGAACACTACGTCATAGCTCTTCTCGAAAAGTCCTGACTCCACCTTGGCAAGAGCCACCTTCTTGGCACTGAAGTGCTTTTTGATAATCTGCTGTGCCGTTGCCGGGAGCTGGTTTACGTTTATAGGCTTGTCGTTGTCGGCCAATGCACTTGCTGAAAATGCCACGAGGCATACTAATGCTACTACTGCGCTTTGAATGATACGTTTCATAATCTTCTTCTTTTTAGTGTTATTATTCATCTTGTTTCTTTTTCTGTTGCAAAGATTATGAGCTTTTCTGAAAAGAATCTGAAAAACAGGTTGCAGCCGGGTGCTTTAACATTGTTTAAAGATAAAAGGCTGTCAAACACCCTCCAAAACCGCAGATTGGCAGCTTTCACAAGGCTGAAACGCCCCTGCGGCGTCATTTCAGCATGATGACGCGCCTCAGTATCAGGCTCTTGTAGGCGTGCTTCATGTCTTCCGGCAGGAACGAGCGGTCGATAAGGTCGAACCACGAGGGCAGCACCCTGCCGAAGCGGCGCGCCATGTTTTCGATTACCTTCTCGTCAACGCCGGTTGAAGTGATTGAGCGTATGAAGTCGGCCTTGCGCAACTTGCGCTTCTTGCCGTTAAGTGTAAGGGCCAGTTCCTCGGTGTCTTCGGGCATCACGAGCGTCGTAGCGAGCATGTCGTAGGCCGGAGTCAGTGTGTATCCGCCGCCATCGGGGTTGTACAGCGAGAAGTTTTTAAGGTGCATGTCGGCGTTGCCGGTTATCCACGAGAACACCACCACCTCCCAGAAGTTCACCACGTCGAGCTGCGGAGCCGACGAATAACGGCGTATGGCCTTGGCAATCTGCTCGTAAGAACCCTTGTATTTGTATTCGGTAAGCCTCCCCGTGAGCTGGCACATGTCCTCCATGGGCACCTTGCCGCCGCCTGCCAGCCGGTCGATGCGGCGCGTGATGTAACACAGTTCGCCGTCGCTGAAGCGTATGAGGCAGTGCGGCACGGTCATGATTTTTGCCGCTTCGGCCATGTGCATGGTGAGGTCTTCAAGCTCGGGCAGTGCGCGGTACGTATCGGTCTGCGGCTTAAGGATGAACCGTCCCCACAGTCCTACGATGGTGAAGCGGTCGGGCAGGTTCCTGCCTCCCTTGTCGATGTCAAGCGACAGCTTTGCCTGCACACCCGTGAGCGTGGTCTGCGCGCGCACCACCTTGCGCGCCAGGTCGCCTAACTGGGCGCGGACGTAAGGCAGCTTCGGCGCGTTTTTCACGCCGAAAAACTTTCGGGCGCAGGCCGGATGGTAGTCGGTCTGGCCTTCCTTCAGGTCTTTATAGCAAAACAGGCACTTCATATAATACCACCCCAACCCTCCCTAAGGGAGGGAGCTTAGTTTGCCTAAGGAGTGATGAGCGTTGTTTATCTGTTATTAATATGTTTTTTCAAATTGCAAGACTAATCAAACTCCCTCCCATCGGGAGGGCTGGGGTGGGTATTAGGTAGCGTCGTGATGGTCCTCCGGCACCACGCTTACCGCCCCGATGCAGTCCTTGCAGCAGGCCAAGAGCAGCGACATGCGGTCGCGCTGGTCTATCTTCCAGCTGCGCTCGGCTATCCCCAAGAGCCAGCCTTCGGGTATAAGGCCGTCGAAGAAGGGAAACATCACCGTGTCGTGATACGCCTCCGCCGCCAACGGCAGCGTAAGGCTTACGGACTCCGCGCCGTCAGACGCGAGATAGGCCGCGTCATACTCAAACGTGTAGCCGTTCTCGTCTTCGGTCAACCGGCCTGCAAGCCGGTCGTGCAGATATACCAATGCGCGTTTCATTCTTAATCTTTTAGTTGACAAGGGACGAGGGACAAGCAGACAAGGATATTTGTTTCGCCACTCGTTTACTTGTAACTCGTCACTTGTCTGCTATGGAAACAGCCCCCACCTGTCGGCCGAACAGTCGCAGCACCTGGTTTATCTTGTCCATGCGCAGCGTCTGCTTGCCCTGCTCCAGTTCGCGGACGAAGCGCAGCCCCACGCCAGCCTTGTCGGCCAGGTCTATCTGCGTAAGGCCGAACTTCTTGCGCGCTTCCTTCACGAAGGCCGCTATCTCCATGTCAGCATTGTTCATGTTCCACTGTGTTTATTGGCTTGTTGTCATTTGCGAAGATACAAAATAAAAACAATAATTATACCTTTTAGGGTGTAATTTTATTAAAAACATATTATTTTATACCCTTTAGGGTGTAATAAAGCATAAATGTTAAGCCCGTTGCCGGCATTGACTTCTTCTCTCTGTCCGTGCGGACTAAACTGCAAATCATTATGAACTAAATGACCTACAGCCACCCTACCCTGCCTCTAATGCGCCATTTTAAGCCCTACGACCGATGCTATGAGCGTGGTGATGAAGAACAGCCGCCAGAATGTTGCAGGCTCTTTGAACACAAGTATGCCCACAAGCACCGTGCCCACGGCGCCTATGCCCGTCCACACGGGATAGGCCGTGCCTATCGGTATGGTGTGTACGGCCTTCGCCAAGAGCACCATGCTAAGTGTAAGACTGACCAAGAAGCCTGCACACCACAGCCAGTGCTCCGTGCCTGCGGTGTCTTTCATCTTTCCCAAACAGAAGGCGAAGCCCGTCTCAAACAGGCCGGCGATAATCAATATGAGCCAATTCATAATCCTGCAAAATGATTTTTTGACATAAGAACGGCGGCAAAGATAATGCAAACGAGAGGAAAGCAAGCTCGCTTGCATTTTCCCGAGTGCAACTTATCTTATGCAAAGATAAGACCTTTTGCCGACAAAACGCTTCACATTTTGCAAAAAGAGGCGCCGCAAAGCGCATTTTTCCGGCAAAGCGTTGCCGACTAACGTGACGGCACGCGGTAACGGCGGCTAAACAGCCTGTGAACAGCGGTTTTCCAAAAGGCCGTCTTTTGCGTTGCGAAAGATGGCCTTTTAGCTTGTAAAAGGTGCTCTTTGGGACGCTAAAAGGCCACCTTTTGCAACGCCGACGGCGGACGCTTGGCAATGCGTTGACAGTCAACGCATTATGAATTTATCATCCATAAGTGCAAATAATTTGGCTTTTTGTCGGATTTTTTATAATTTTGCCGACCGAAAGCAAACAAAACATAATATGATGACAGCTAACGAAATACGCGAATCTTTCAAGAAGTTTTTTGAAGGTAAAGGACACAAGATAGTGCCGTCGGCACCGATGGTTATCAAGGATGACCCTACACTGATGTTCACCAACGCAGGCATGAACCAGTGGAAAGACATTATATTGGGTACGCGCGACCCTGAACCGCGCCGCCGCGCTGACTCGCAGAAGTGCCTGCGCGTAAGCGGAAAGCACAACGACCTTGAGGAGGTGGGCCACGACACTTACCACCACACGATGTTCGAGATGCTGGGCAACTGGAGCTTCGGCGACTACTTCAAGGAGGGAGCGATAGACATGGCGTGGGAATATCTCGTCGATGTGCTCCATCTTGACCCTGCCGACCTGTACGTTACAGTGTTTGAAGGCTCGCCGGAGGAGAACCTCGAACGCGACGACGAGGCCGCACGGTATTGGGCAAAGCACGTTCCGGCCGACCACATAATCAACGGAAACAAGCACGACAACTTCTGGGAGATGGGCGACACAGGCCCCTGCGGCCCGTGTTCGGAAATCCACCTCGACTCGCGCACGCCCGAAGAGAAGGCCAAAGTGCCCGGACGCGAGCTTGTGAACAAGGACGACCCGCAGGTAATCGAGATATGGAACCTCGTGTTCATGCAGTATAACCGCAAGGCTGACGGCTCTCTTGAAAAGCTGTCGATGAACGTTATAGACACAGGGATGGGCTTCGAGCGCCTTGTACGCGCCCTGCAAGGCAAGCACTCAAACTATGACACGGACATATTCCAGCCCGTAATAAAGGAAATATCGCGTCTCTCCGGCCTTGAATACGGCAAGGATGAGAAGACGGACGTGGCGATGCGCGTCGTTGCCGACCACCTGCGCGCCGTCGCTTTCTCGATAGCCGACGGCCAGCTGCCGGGCAACGCCAAGGCCGGATACGTGATACGCCGCATCCTTCGCCGCGCCGTGAGGTATGCATACACCTTCCTCGGACAGAAGGACGCATTCCTCTTCCGACTCGTGCCGACGCTTGTCAGCGAGATGGGAGCGGCCTACCCCGAGCTTGAAGCGCAGCGCGAACTCATCATGCGAGTGATAAAAGAGGAGGAAGACTCGTTCCTGCGCACGCTCTCCAACGGCATCAGCATGCTCAACGAGGCTATGGACGAGGTCAAGGCGGCCGGCAAGAGCGAGCTTGACGGCGCAAAGGCGTTCCGCCTGTTCGACACTTACGGCTTCCCTCTCGACCTTACCGAGCTTATATGCCGCGAGAACGGGCTGACCGTTGACGAGAAGCAGTTTGACGAGGAGATGCAGAAGCAGAAGCAGCGCGCACGCAACGCCGCCGCCGTTGAGAACAGCGACTGGACCGAACTGCGCCAAGGCGAACAGACGTTCGTGGGCTACGACTATACTGAATACGAATGCCACATACTCCGCTACCGCAAGGTTACGCAGAAGAAATCGACCTTCTACGAGCTTGTGCTCGACAACACGCCCTTCTACGGAGAAATGGGCGGACAGGTAGGAGACTGCGGCGTGCTGGTAAGCGAGAACGAGACAATCGACATAATCGACACGAAAAGGGAGAACAACCAATCTGTCCACATCGTGAAGGCTCTGCCGAAGCAGCCTGAAGCCGACTTCATGGCCTGCGTTGACACCGACAAGCGCGAGGCAAGCGCGGCCAACCACACCGCCACCCACTTGCTCGACTACGCTCTGAAGCAGGTTTTGGGCGACCACGTTGAGCAAAAAGGCTCGTATGTTTCGCCTGACACGCTGCGCTTTGACTTCTCACATTTCCAGAAGGTTAGCGACGAAGAGCTGCGTCAGGTCGAGCGTATCGTCAACGACATGATACGCCAGGACATTCCGCTTGACGAGCATCGTGACATGCCTTTGGACGAGGCCAAGAAGATGGGAGCCATCGCCCTGTTCGGCGAGAAATACGGAGACAAGGTGCGCGTGGTTAAGTTCGGCCCCAGCGTTGAGTTCTGCGGAGGCATCCACGCACGCTCTACCGGCCGCATAGGCATGCTCAAAATCGTGTCGGAAAGCAGCGTTGCTGCGGGCGTAAGGCGTATCGAGGCCAAGACGGGAAAGGAATGCGAGGAACTGCTCTACAATATAGAGGACGCCATGAAGGCCATCCGTGCGCTGTTCAACAACGCCAAAGACCTGAAAGGTGTTATCGAGAAGTACATAGAAGAACATGACTCGATGAAGAAAAGCATCGAGCATTTCCAGGCTGAAGCTGTTGAGCAGACCAAGGAAAAACTGCTGGCGCAGGCAAGGATTGTGAACGGCGTGAAGGTTGTAACAGCCGTAATGCCGATGAAGCAGGATATGGCCAAAGACCTTGTGTTCAAGCTCCGTGCCGCAGCCGACGGCCATCTGCTGTGCGTTGTGGGCAGCGTCTACGAGGGAAGGCCAACATTGAGCGTGATGATTAGCGACGACCTCGTGGCCGACCATAACCTGAACGCAGGCCAGATGGTGCGCGAGGCGGCCAAGCTTATCCAAGGCGGAGGCGGCGGACAGCCCCATTTCGCCACTGCCGGAGGCAAGAACACAGACGGCCTTTCGGCAGCAGTCGACAAGGTTGTGGAGCTTGCAAACCTGTAAAATCGCCATAACTTTAATAATGTGTACGGGCGGACGGGATTTCCTGTCTGCCCGTATCTCTTTTTATCCGGACACCCCACAACCGGCGAAAGAGCGTCATTGTTTTTTCAACCGGTCAAGCACAAAATACGACCGAACAAGCACCCATCCGTACACACTGCTCCATTACGCCACAACCGGCATTTGCATTTGTTGCCGTAAACGACTATCTTTGCATTACGACATTACCACCCACCAAAGATGAAAGGACGTAAACCGACAAGGTTGCACACAGGCAAAATCGACATCGGCTCTGAAATAAAGAACAGGCTGAAGACAAGCAAACATTCAGTAGTTTGGTTTGCAGGGCAACTGGAATGCAGCCGCACCAACGTTTACAAGATTTTTGAAAAACAGACAATCAGCACCGAAGAGCTGTTCAGAATTTCCGAAATACTCGGATGCGACTTCTTCAAAATGTATAGCGACAAACTAAGCAACAAGAAATACAGCCAATGGTAACATGGCTTTCTACAAATCAACCAACGCACAAACTCGGAATGCTTCAGGGGCGAAAGCCTTTGAGGCATTCATTTTTATGCAAACACACACCGGCTAAAGGTTCAACGGCTGCATGGAAGCAACCAAACGGTCAAATGTCTCAGGCGTAACGACACGTCCTTTCGGCGTGCGCACGGTTGGAAAGGCGGCAAAATACTCGTCAGCCGACACATGCCATGCGTGCGACTTCACGCCAGGTGAACGCCTTACGGCACTGTCCACCATCCTGACATAGTTCCTGCCTACAACCGAAAGCAGACGCTTGCCGTCGTTCATAACCACTGCAAGCACAATACGCGGCCGCCTCTTGACCTTCACGGAAGCCGCCGCCTTCATGCCGACAACCTTCGCCGACACGCTTACCTGCCATCCATCGGCATTTATCCTACGCATTTCACGACGGAAGATGACACCATGCGGCGACGTATCTTTCAACCTTCCTGCCACCACATACAAATGAATCATCTCATGCAAGAGCACACTTTTGAACGTAATCTCGTCCGCGTCATAGTAGTTGCTGATGCGTATGGCGTATTCACAAGGCTGCTTTGAAAACATACTTCGCCTCAACTTCCACGTCAACGAGCCAAGGCGCGTGCGCGACTTGCCCACCGACAATGCCGGAACAGGCAGCCTTCCGCCGAAATACTTTTGGTTGAACAGCGTGAACCAAGCCTGCAATATGTCTGTCGTTACCTGCATTATTTTAAGAGTGAAAAGGTAAAAAGGTGAAAAAGTAAAAAGGTAAAAACCGTTGAATTACAAGCAATTATTTTACCTTTTTACTTTTTCACCTGTTTACCTTTTAATATTGTTCCTTGGCGGAAATGGCCTGCATGATTTGCGCCTCTATCTCTTCGCACAATTCCGGGTTGTCCTTCAGCAGCGTCTTGGTGGCGTCACGGCCCTGTGCGAGCTTGCTTCCCTGATAAGAGAACCACGAACCGCTCTTCTGTATGATGTCATACTCAACGCCGAGGTCAACGAGTTCGCCAACCTTTGATATGCCTTCGCCGAACGTTATCTCAAATTCTGCCTTGCGGAAAGGCGGCGCAACCTTGTTCTTTACTACCTTGACGCGCACCTGGTTGCCGACAATCTGGTCGCCGTCCTTGATGCTTGTCACCTTGCGAATGTCCAAACGGACGCTCGCGTAGAACTTCAACGCATTACCGCCGGTGGTCGTTTCCGGATTGCCGAACATCACTCCGATTTTCTCGCGCAACTGGTTGATGAATATGCAGGTAGTATTTGTCTTGCTTACGGTAGACGTCAGCTTGCGCAAAGCCTGGCTCATGAGGCGTGCCTGCAGGCCGACGTTGTTGTCGCCCATGTCGCCTTCAATCTCCTTTTTAGGCGTAAGGGCGGCCACGGAGTCAACAACAAGGATGTCGATGGCCGACGAACGGATAAGCTGGTCTGCTATTTCAAGAGCCTGTTCGCCGTTGTCGGGCTGCGATATGAGCAGGTTGTCGATGTCAACGCCGAGCTTCGCCGCATAGAAACGGTCGAAGGCGTGCTCAGCGTCTATAAAAGCCGCAATGCCTCCGGCCTTCTGCGCCTCGGCGATTGCATGTATGGCAAGCGTCGTCTTACCGCTGCTCTCAGGGCCGTAGATTTCTATTATCCTGCCGCGAGGATATCCGCCAACGCCCAATGCGGCGTTAAGGCCGATGCTTCCTGTGGGTATTACATCCACAGCTTCGATATTCTCGTCGCCCAGCTTCATGATAGACCCCTTGCCAAAGTCTTTTTCTATCTTGGCCATTGCGGCCTGAAGGGCTTTCAGTTTGCCATCCTGCGCGCTTGCTTCTGCCGCATTGTCTTTTTCTTTTGCCATTGTTTTTTCAGTTAACGAGTTTACGAGTGGCAAGCAGACAAGGGCATTTGCCTATTTTACCAGACCTTACTGCACCTTCGCCTACTTACCCTATTATATGTATTTATCTGCAAACCAAGCACAAAAGAGCAAGCTTTCTTGTCTGCTCGTGCCTTGTCTGCTTGTATCTTCCTTACAGTTCCAGGTCGCCGTCGAACACTTCGTGCCAAGGCAGTCCCTGCTTGTTGAGCTGCTCCATGAACGGATCTGGGTCGAATTCCTCGACGTTCCAAACGCCCGGCTTGCGCCACAGACCTTTGAAGAACATCATCGCGCCAATCATTGCGGGCACACCAGTGGTGTAGCTTACGCCCTGCATGCCCGTCTCCTTGTACGCTTCCTGGTGCGAACAGTTGTTATATATATAATAGGTGCGCTCCTTGCCGTCCTTCAGTCCGCGTATGCGGCAGCCTATGCTGGTCTCGCCGTCGTAGTTCTCGCCGAGGTCTTGTGGGTTGGGCAGCACGGCCTTGAGGAACTGCAAGGGGACAATCTTCACCCGTGCGGTCTTTCCCGAACCGTCGGCCAGCGGCGCTTCATACTCTATTTCGTCAATGCGCGACATGCCGATGTTCTGTATAACGTCAAGGTAAGTGAGGTATTGCTGGCCGAAAGTCATCCAGAAGCGCGCCTGCTTGATTGTCGGATAGTTCTTCACAAGGCTCTCAAGCTCCTCGTGGTGCATGAGGTAACTCTCCCTCGGACCGATGTTCGGATAGGTCAGCGGCTTGTGAACTTCAAGCGGTTCGGTCTCCAGCCACTGCCCGTCCTTGTAATAAAGCCCCTTCTGGGTTATCTCGCGTATGTTGATTTCGGGGTTGAAGTTGGTGGCGAAAGCCTTGTGGTGGTTGCCGGCGTTGCAGTCAACTATGTCAAGATACTGTATCTCGTCGAAGTGATGCTTTGCCGCGTAAGCCGTGTATATGCCGCTCACGCCGGGGTCGAAGCCGCAGCCCAGAATGGCCGTAAGCCCTGCCTGCTCGAAGCGTTCCTTGTAAGCCCACTGCCACGAGTACTCGAAGTGAGCCTCGTCTTTCGGCTCATAGTTGGCAGTGTCGAGATAGTTGCATCCGCAAGCAAGGCACGCCTCCATGATGGTCAAATCCTGATAAGGCAGAGCGAGGTTGACAACCAGCTCGGGTTTGTAGTCGTTGAACAGGGCCTTGAGCTGCTCCACATCGTCGGCGTCAACCTGCGCCGTGCGTATGGGCATGTCCAGTCCGGCCTTGTGGATGGCGTCCACAATCTGGTCGCACTTCTCCTTCCTGCGGCTTGCTATCATGAAATCGGTGAACACGTCGGCGTTCTTGGCAATTTTAAACGCCGCTACGGTGGCAACGCCACCTGCGCCAATCATCAATACTTTTCCCATTGTTGTAATATTTTTACTTGTTGTTTGTTTTCTTTTTTGGGATTGGGAGGAATGGGAGGGCTGGGAGTTATGGGAGGAATGGGACGAACAGGCAAAGCGCCGTTGACCGCCAAGCCGTTCTTCACCTTTTCAATTTTTCACCCTTTCACCTTTCCTCACCTTCTCACCCTTTCACCTTCTCACCTTTATTTAAGTTCCTCCGCTCTTATTCCGAGTGCGCTCATCAGCGAGTAGCCGAGTATCTCCTGACGGAAGTTTCCGCCCGGCATGGGCTGCATGGCGAACACGGTTACGCGCTTGTCGTCGCCTGCGCGGCGCAGCTCGTGGCGCACTGCGTCATACGACTCGCCCTCGCCCGGCACAACCATAATGCGCGTCACCTCCTTGCGGCGGCACGCCTCGGCAAGCACTTCGCACATCAAGTCGTCCTTGCCTACCATGTTCTCCACCGCGAGCGAGCTTATCGTGAACTCTCCGAGGTTGTCGCTGAAGGCCTTGCCGTCAAGCTCTGTGGCATATACCGACGGCAAGAAGTTCTCCATGCGGTCGTTTTTCTTGTCGTGGATTAGCACCACCTGCGTATGGTTGTCGCCCTCGCGCACGCCGCCGTCCAAGGCCACGCAGTCAATCCACCGCGCCATGTCGGCCTGCGGAATGCGGCGCATCAGCATGCGCTCGAAGTTCACAATAAGGTCGAACGCCACCCTGTCTATGTGGTCGGCGTCGGCTATTATTATGTTTTCACACCACTCCGTGATGTTTGTCAAATCGCTGTTCATGTATGCAAACTTACTAATTTTCCGCCTAACAAACGAACGTTTGCCACAAAAAGCGGAAATTATTGCCGGGCCGCCTGCCGTATGCCGTCCAACCTCCTGCCTGCACCTGTATTGCCATCGGATAATTATTCGTTTTTCATTTATAATTATTCACTTTCCAAAAGGCCGTCTTTTAGACTGCAAAAGGCCACCTTTTACACGCCGAAAGGCCACCTTTTGCAACGTAAAAGGTGGCCTTTCGGAAAACGGGAAATCAACGGCTTGATATTGAGAGTTTTCCGTCCGCTTTCTGCTGACAAACCTTTCATTACGATGGCAGATGTAGACGGCATCACGTTTTATATTCTTTTATTATACCCTTTAAGGTATAAAATAATGTAAATTTACCTTAATTACACCCTAAAGGGTATATTGCCGTATAGTCGAACGTATGATGCGTGCCCACGTGAACAAAAGTATGCCGTGCTTCGGAAATGCAAAATAAAAGTCCGTTTCACGACCTTTTATTTTGCATTTTGCCCGGCTTACACTATCTTTGCATGTCTTTCCATAACATGCGGATTGGCTCCGCAACAATGACTGACTGTATGGTAAAAGCTAAATGTGCATGCGCCAGCCTGCTTGCGGCGGCAATGTTAGCCGGATGCAACGACGACGTGTTCATCGACAACTTCATGACTGAAGTGCCGCAGGTACTCTTGTCTGAAGAAGACAGCTGCGCGGCTGTACGTTTCGACGCTTCAAACTGGGGAGTGCTGAAGTGTTACAGTCTGTACGGAGGCATGGACATGTCGGCCACTACGCTCGGCGGCGAGCCGCAGGAACTGCCGTGGCACACCGGCGGAAACGGACGGCTTGACTACGGCGACCGCTTTCTCGACTTCCATCTGGAGAAGACGGGCGGCGGCAGACTTGACATGACGCTACGCGAAAACCTGTACGACGAGCCTGTAAGAATGTACATAGAGGTGGGCAACGAGTATGAGACGCGCATGCTCGAACCGCTGCTCATGCCCACGCCGAAGTACACTGTGGACAGCGTTGCATACGACTGGGGCAATTTCAGCTCGTGGTCGGAAGACCCGAAGGTGGAAATAGCCTACTCGACAGTTGTGGACAACCGCAGCAGCTCGCAGCCCGTCAGCGTCAGGATGTATCCCTACCGCTACTCAAAACGCATTGCGACGTTCTACGCTTCTGACGCTAACTGGGTTGAACATAACTACCGCCGCGTGTTCGGCAGCAGCCTTCCGAAAATCGAAATACCCGACGTAACCGACGGAGAAGCCGCCATGCAGGGTACTGAAGTGGAGTTCGGAGTGGCCAGGCAGACAATGGATTACGGACGCGACACCGACTTCAGCATAGACATAAAGGTGGAAGCCGGGGCTTGGCAGGAAATAACCATTGCCAACGGAATACGCACTTACAGCGTGCCTTATACGGTCTACGCCTCATGTCCGTGGTCGGGCAGGCGCAGAATATACTCCGGCACGCTTGTATGCAACTGCCCGGAGGGATATTTAGTGGCAAAACATGACATGGGAAACAGCAGCGATGAATAAACTAAAGATTGCCTTCGCCGCCATTGCGGCCATGCTCGCCTGCCCTGCCTGGGCACAACACGGCACAACGGACAGCCTCTCGCGCAGGCCGACACACTACGTCGGACTTGACATAAGGCCCGGATACGTATTCCCCACGCACTATTTTTTCAAGGGTGACAACGCCGCCGGAAAAGCCATAAGCTCAACGTTCGCAGCGCATGTGAAGTACGGCTTCAAGTTCGGACGCGGCACACGCCTCGGCCGTCTCTATCCGCACGCCGTGCAAGGAGTGGGCATAAGCTACAACACTTTCTTCAACCAGCGCGAAGTCGGAAGCCCTATCGCCCTATACATATTCCAGACTTCACGCATCGCCTCGCTGTCGCGCAGGCTGTCGTTGGACTACGAATGGAACTTCGGAGCTTCGTTCGGATGGAAGAAATACAATGAAGACACCAACCCGTACAACACCGCCATCGGCTCAACCGTCAACGCTTACATGAGCGTCGGGCTGCTGCTCGACTGGCGCATTGCTCCTAACACGAGCCTAAGGGCAGGCGTAACGGCCTCCCACTACTCTAACGGCAACACCGAATACCCCAACGCCGGGGCGAACACCGTCGGCGCGACAATAGGCGTTACGCGCTCTTTCGGGGGTGACAAAGACAACGAGTTGGACTACAGTACGCCGTCCGCCACAGCGCAAGAACCGTTCAAGCGGCATGTGAGTTACGACATTGTGGCATACTGGGCGATGCGGAAAAGGGCGGTATATCCGCCTGACGGCACTCCGGGCATGGCTCCGGGAAAGTTCGCCGTGGCAGGCCTTAACTTCACGCCGCTGTACAATTTCAACAAGAACCTGCGCGCCGGACTGTCCCTTGACATGCAATATGACGAAAGCGCGAACCTTGCCGGCCACGTAGCAGGCGACGGCTCGATTGACGAAGACGTAAAGTTTTACCGCCAGCCGTTCAGCGAACGCATATCGGTAGGTCTCTCGGCAAGAGTCGAGTTTGTGATGCCCATCTTCTCAATTAACGCCGGAGTGGGCCGCAACATCATCTACAAGGGCAGCGACACCGACTCTTTCTACCAGATACTCGCACTGAAAGCCGACATCACACGCAACTTCTTCCTGCACATCGGGTATGAACTCAACAAGTTCAAAGACCCCAACAACCTGATGCTCGGCATCGGAGTGAGGCTCAACGCAAAATGACTTGGCTGCGCTAAAGGCTCTTCAGCCACAGCGACATGAGCCTGTCGTAAACCACATAGCCGCGTTCCGTCTTGTACACAAGTTCTTTTTCAACCAGAGATTTAAGCGCACTGCTTACGCTGCTTGCCGCCTTCAGGTTGTAGCGGCGTATGAAATCGCCGTTTGTCGGGGCGGCAACCGCCCCTTCTGCCGCAATGGCTTTCATTATCTCTACTTGCCTGTCGGGAAGCAACGACATCAAAATCTGATAAGCCGGGGTGTTCTCCACCACGAGTGCGGATATTGTCCTTTCCACAAGTTCAACAGAGTCAACATCGTAAAAACGTTCATACATGCGGTTGAGTACAGCCTGCAAGTACCATGTCTGCCCCTCAAACTGTAGATATACGGCATCAAAAGCCTCTTCCGAAATATGCCCTCCGCGTTTGCTGAAAAAGCCTTCGGCAAACCTGTAATAAGCATCTCGCGCTATCGGACGCAGCTCCATTAGCTGGGTGCTCTGGTAAAACGGACGTTTGGCAGACAAGAACATCTCGCTGACAAGATGCCGGCTGCTGCCGGAAAAGATAAATCTTGCATTATTTGAAAACTGTATATACGAGCGTAACAACGCTTCCGTCTGCTGTTCCGGGTACTGTGTGATTTGCTGGAACTCGTCGATGGATATATAACACTTGCGCCCCGAGGCGGCAATATAAGCAAATATCTCACCCAAAGTCTGCTCCTCATGCGACGGGACAATGTTGAGCGAAAGGCCCTGCGCACCCGTCAAGGGGTCTATTGACAGTGTGGGACGGCAATGTGTGAGCATCGACGTTATTTTTGACAACACCAAACCACCAGTACTTTGAAGTCCCTCTACTACGGCTTTGCCGAACATTTGTGTGAACTCATACAGGTTACGTGTCGGGAAAATGTCGAGATATATGCACGCCGTCCCGTCTTTCTCCCGGCCGACATGGTAAAAAGCGTTTTTTATCAACCCGGCTTTTCCCATGCGCCTTGGCGCGGTAAGCGTTACGTTGCGCCCGTTGCGCAGAGCCGACAGCAGGTCGGCGGTCTCTTGTTCGCGGTCGCAAAAGTATTCCGGTCCAGCATATCCGTATGTCAGAAACGGATTGACCGGAGCCATGCCCTTGTTGTTTGCCATGTCGTTACGATGTTTGTGTTACGTAAAGTTCGTAACGCAAATATCGTAAATATATGTCTAACGGCCAAATATTTGCAGCATAATCTGCATGTATTTACTGCTTAAGGCTGCACAAGAGCCATGCTTAAAAACAATCACAGCCCATATAAAAGGACTAACATAAGGTACTGACTGTTGCGCTCAGTAAAAGAAGTATTCTTCTATAATGGCTGTACCTGCGTGCCGTTTCAGGACTCCTGCTCTGCGGATTTCGGCAGGCCACGTAACAACCTGTCAACCAGCGTGTTGCAAAAGGCCGTCTTTTATGCGGCAAAAGATGGCATATCAGCGTGCAAAAGACGGCCTTTTGGAATGTGAAAGACGGTCAATTGGAAAAACGCCTGCCTACGTATGGCCTAAGCCTTGACGCCTTCCACCTCCCGGTTGATTTTCCTATACTCCGACGGAGTAAGCCCGGTGATTTTCTTGAACACTGTTACGAAGTTGCTACGCGACTTGAAGCCCAGTTCCTGCGCTATGGTCTCAATGGTCATGTTACCGTAAGTGCCCATGTCGCACAGCATCTTACAGGCATGGGCCACACGTGCTTCGCCCAGCAGAGTCGCAAAGTTCTTGCCGTAATAATCGTTGATTACCTTCGACACATAGTGCGAATTCGAGCCTACCAGCTTGGCAAGCCGGTCAATGGAGAATTCATTTTTAGATATTTCCGATATGTCATTGGTAACCCTTCCGATTTTTTCCAGCAGCCTTTGCCCGGTCTCCTCGTCCATGCCGCTTGTGCGCTGCTTGCGCTGCGGCTGTGTTTCCTCCTCCTTTTGCGCGAGCTGCGCCAGCTTGTCTTCACATTCGGCTATGCGCCGTTCGTATGCTGTCCTCATGCGGCTCTCGTTCTCGTTGAGCCTCATCACTTCCGTATTGCGCCGGTAAAGGTCGTGGTTCTGCCGGTTGAGGCGCCTGTTCTTCTGTAAAATCAGCACCGCGAGCACCAGCACTACGGCCGTGAAGCCCACCGTTACTGCCAGTGCCACCGCCGTTGTGCGCCGCCTGCTTTCGCTTTGTTTCAGCCTTGTGTCTATCTTGCTGATTTCAAACGACGTGTCAAGGTCGCGTATGCGGCTGTACTGCTGGTTGCTGAAGATGGAATCTTTCAGCGCCAGCTGCCGTTCCTGCCATATCATCACGGAGTCAGCCCGGTGTATCTTCCTGTACATCCCGACTATCAGGCGCGCTGCCTGTTCCTGTATGTCCAAGGCTTCCTTGCCTGATTTGCCTTCGGCGTCGACAAGTTCCGATATGGCCTGGCGCGTGTGTCCCTGCCCGTCAAGTATGATTGCTACGAGCAGCTGGGTTATCAGTTTAAAGCGTTCAGGCGTAAGGTCGGTGTCCACCGACGCAATAGCCTTGCGCAGGCAGCTTATCGCATAGGTTGCGTCTCCTGCCGTCATGGCTCCTGCTGCACGGCTTATCTCGCGCGCGTAGGTCAGCATCGGCATCTGAGGAATGTCCTGACGGCTGAACACGGCGTTCTCCTTTGCCACGTCGCCGACGCGGTTTTCCTGCATGGCCGTCACCATCATGTTGGCGAATACGGTAAGAAGGTTCTTGTAATCCTTGGCCTCTATGGCGGCGTAAAACGACTTCTTGTAGTATTTCAGGGCAGCCTCGCAGTCGTCATAAATCGCATATATGTTGCCGATGTTGAGGTAGGCGCACGCTTCAACGCCCTTGCAGCCGGCCTCTTCGGCCAAGTCAAGAGCCTTGAGCAGGCAGATGTAGGCCTGCGGATAGTTGTAGTAGTCGAGCATGTAAATGTAACCGGCATTGTTGAGCGCGCCCGAACACAGCTCAATGTCTTCCCCGTCCATGCCGCTGCGGTACTTGTTGGCCGTCAGGGTATAGAATGTCAGTGCGCTGTCGGCAAGCCCTTCTTTCAAGAACCGGTCGCCTTTCCTTTTCAGCTCGCTTGCCGACGTCCCTTTGTATTCGTTGACAATGTTGTCGTAATCTGCCTTTCCGTATGCGTAAAAGAACGTGGCCGCAAGCACCACGGCCAAAAGAATGATTATTTTCTTAGTTGATGACATATCGTTTGCAGCCATTATGTACACTGCAAAATTAATATTTTTTTGCGTAAAACGAACATTTTTACCGTTTTACGTTCGTCTTGCCGGTGCTGCATGCCATATATTTACAGAAGTTCTGAGTCCGCCGCCCGGCGCATGCTTGAATATTGCAAGCATACACCGGCGCAACAACACAGGAACAGGCAGCAGGCATTTGACAGCCAAGCAGTTACACAGTTACGGATTGAAAGGCGCGCATGAAAATATAAAAAGGCCGTCAAACGCAAGACAAAAGACGGCCTTTGACAATGCAAAAGACCACCTTTTACAACTCAAAAAGCCACCTTTTACACGGCGGAAAGCCACCTTTTGCAAAACCCTTTGCTACAAGGCGTTGTCCGTTCGGCGTGCAAAGGCGGCGCAAACGGTGTGCTTACAGATTGAAAGCGGTGTGCAGCCAATGCCAGCACACCGCTTTCCGCTTGTTTATTTATGGCAGCCACAGCTTAGTTTTGTGTCATTTTGCTATGAATTTCTCCGTCGTGGCCTTGCCGCCGCTCACCGTCCGCCTTATGTATATGCCCGGAACCAGACTGCCTTCCGCCACGCGCCGCCCGTCAACGGTGTATATCTCTACGCGCTCAGGCTCCGTATTGACGCCGGGGCCGGCTATTCCCGCAGGGTCGTCGGCCGTCAGTTTCGCCATATCGGCATTCACAATTCCGCTACTGCGCGTGTCTATGAGCATGGCCACGATGTACACATTGTCAACGTTCAGAACCGTCTCGGGCAGCGTGAAGCTTTCAGTTGTCACATATTCCCGGCCTGCATCCATGCGCAAAGGCAGGCTGCCTTCTATGCCCGAAGGGTCGCCTATGGTGCCGCGCGCCACGTCCTGAAAGTGGAAATCGGTCACGTATTCGGACAAGTCCTCATATCCGCCCATCTCGCCGTTCGCGCCTCCGGCATAGCTGTTATGCTGTACGTAGTTGGAATTGCCCTCCTCATAGACGTCGCTCTCAACTATGGCGTAGGCCATACGGTAGTGTCCGTCCAGTCCGTTGCTGTTAAGAGCCACCTTGGCCGTGGCTTCATACAGGCCGTCCTCACCGCCCGTCTCCAGCGTTACATAGCCCTCAATCGGCGCACTGGCCTTCTGCTCGAAGCGCACTGGTATGTATTCAGGGTCGCCGGCGGTATTCCTGTCGCGGTTGACGACTGAATTTGGATACCCCGAGCTTCCTATCAAGCCAGCTATGTAATCGGTATATTCGGGGCTTTCAAGGAAGTCATTGCCGTGCACAGCTATGGCGATGAACTGCTCGGGGTGTGCCTTCTTCGTCTCATCAAGCGCGACAATGCCGCGCACGCACCATCCGCACCACGAGCCTGTAAGCTCTTCGGCCACGACCTTGTTCACGCGCGACGTGACTGTCGCTTCCGTCTGGCTGCGCCTGCCGCCGGCTTCCGCCCATATAGTGAATGTCGCCGAGCCGCCTTCTTCAATGTAGCTGCCTGTGCTTATGCTGAACGGTACACTCTCGCCGGGCACGAGTTCCGTGTCGTTGAACTCAACCTGGCCGGTCTTGCCGTCCCATTCGTAGCCCACGGTAAAACCTTTTACAGGCTCGGCCATGTCTGTAGTCACCGTGCCTTGCACTATTATCTCGTCAGTCGGCTTCACTATCGGCCTCATGCCGGAGATGACACGGGCCGGCTGCGGCGTGCCTACGAACACGTCGTCGATGTATAACAGGCTGCAGTCGGTGCTGTTGTTTACGAAGGCTATGCGCACCGTCTTGCCCACATAGCCGTCAAGGCTTATGCTGTGGTAAGTCCATTCGGCGCTTTCCGCCGCTGTTGTGAACAGCGGATGAGCCTTGTCAAAGTCCTCGATGGCGTCTCCGCCCTCGCTTATATACACCGCATAGCCGTCACTGAAGTTTGCGTCGGTGGCCCGTGCGCGCCATGCCACAACGGCGTCGGCAGTCTCCACACTCACCGCCGGCAGTATCATCCAGTCGTCAGAAGTGCCGCTTTGGGCATACCACGACGTGCTTGCGGCCACATGGTTCTGCTCGCTTTCCACGTAATAGGCCACCCACGGCGTGCCAACACTGAAGCCGTAAGGGGCTATGTCGGCCGAAGGCGTGTTGCCGTCGGCGTCAATCAGGGTGAAGTCGGCCGGTATGCCGTTGGTGAAATCGTAGCGTGCGCCGTCGGCTGCGGCCTGCGCCGCCATTCCCGTTGACAGCCAGCACAACGCTCCGAGCAACATTGTATATGTACGTTTCATGGCTTTTCTGTTAATGATTGATTAAATGTCAAGGGCAGACGTGACGGCCTCTGCCGCCCGTCTGCCCCAAGCATAGAAGCTGTTACCTGCCTTGTCCTCTTATTACTTTATGTGCTTTATTACCTTGCTTGATGATGTACACGCCCCGTGCGGAGGTGTCGCTCACCCTGCGTCCTGACAAGTCGTAGACAGCTGACGGCTGCTGCGCCTCTTCATCGCCTGTTTCCACGTTGTCGATGCCTGACGTTACGAGGTCAACATACTGCGTTTCAGAGCGGTCTGACGTGTAGAGGGTGCCGTAGCGGTCATATATTGACATTAGGTTGTAGCCAAACTTGTAGCCCGACTTTGCCTGGAGGCCGCTTACGCGTGCGGAAGTACCACCGTCGGTCACGTCATACAAGCCCTGCAGTGAGAAGATTTCGTCGCCGGCTTTTACGTCCTGCTTCACTGTTACGCGGTCAAGCAGGAAAGCTGTGCCCTCGTATGTGTAGAACATCAGCCATGTCTGATTGGTCCCATTAGCAAATTTCAGCGTGGCGGTGTGCGCTCCGGCTGTCTCTGCCGTTATGCTTTGATAGTCAAGGTTGCCGTTCTGCACTATCAGGGTGGTGCCGTCTGTAAGCGTGGTGAACTCCACTGTGACTTCGAATGTGCCGTCGCCGTGGCCTACGCTGAGTTCAGGCGAGATGATGTCAAGTGTTCCGTAATAGTTCTCCATGCAGCCTACCATGCCGTTGCAGACCATCGTGCCGTAGCTTGACCATCCCTTGTTGTCGGTGTAGTCGTCAAGATATGTATGGTCATAGTTCTCAAGATATATTGGGCTTTGCAGCGTTCCTTCGGTTGACTTGTTGAAGTTCTCCTCGAAAACGGTGTACGCCTCGGCGTCTTCAGGCACAGTGTAAACTTCGTAACTGTACAGCTGGTAGCCCGTGGCGTTGGTTGCCGGTGCCCAGTTGGCGGTGTATGCTCCGCGCTTGTCTATGTCGGTAGCCTCCTTTACCTGCGGAGCGGCCACGCCGTAAGCGTAGAACAGTTCGCTGGCTTCTGACGTCTTGCCGTCGGCCCTTGTGCTTTTCACGGTGAAAGAGTAGACGTTGTTCATGTCAAGCTCGGTGAAAGTAATGCTCGTATTGTCGGCAGGCATGTCTTCTGCATACACAGTTGTCTCGGTGAGCGGCGACGTTGTGCATGACACCACGTCGGCGGCGATGACTTCGGAAATGTCTGACAAGCCATTCCCAAGGGCGTAACCTATGCCGCTGAAGCTCAACCTGAACTTCGTGTACATGCCGGGTGTAAAGCCATCGAGAACCTTTGTCAGGTCCATAACAAGCCATTCGTCGGTAGGAATGAAGCCAAGCCCGGTTGAATAGGTATGCCAACCTGTTCCGTCGAAGAGTTCAAAGTAGACCGTAACGTCTGAGTTTTCACTGCTTGCGAGGGTCTTCATTGTCAATGTAAGCCCGAGGATTTCGCTTCCGTCGGCGTCAAACTCAAGCACGTCATTGTCGCTTGCAAAGAGCAGGGCTTTGTTGCCGTCAGGCGTATCTGTATCGGTGAAATATTGTCCGTCGGCCGTTCCGCTTACGCTTGCCGTCCATCCTTGTGACAGGCCGGTAACTGTACCGCCTTCAACAGAGGCGTTCTCAAACGTTTCTTCACTTGTGAAGTTGTCTGTTCCAACAATTTTCTTCTCATACAAGGTCACGAGATAGCTTTCGGCTCCGTAGGGTTTGCCCCAGCTTGCGGTAAATCCGTCTTCCTTGAATGCTGACGCGCTGAGGTCGACTGGCGTTGCTATGTAGTCCTTGTCACGCTCAACGGTGAGGTAGTCTATAATAAGTCCGCCCCTGTTGTACGTTCCAGCGTTGATTTGTACGAAACAATCTGAACCTGTATAAGGATTGACAAGGTTAAGCTCTATGTCTTGCCATCCATCCTCTGGGTCAAACTGGTACATATTCATCTGCGTTCCATTACCGATAGGGTCGAAAGGAAAATCATAGCCTCCGGCGGCAATGCTTACGAAGAACGGGCGTGTCCTGTCTATCGACTTCACGCGCATCTTGATGCGTATGCTGCCCTCCATGTTCATCATAGGACTGTTGAGCACGCCGCCGAAGCCCGGATAATTGAGCGCGACGTTGCCTCCTGCCTGGTAGACACCTATTCCGTACCAATCCGGAGTGTGGAAAAGCTCGTCGGGAAGGAGACCGAACGTCTCGCCCGGCATCATCGTCCCGTCGGGCACATCCTCTGTTCCGGCGGTCATTAACGAGAAGTCCTCGTTAATCAGCGTCTCCCAGTCGCCTGTCTCTTCGGCCTTCTGCGTGGCCTTCATTTCGGCCAGTTTCTTTGCCGTTATTATGTCCTTGCAGTTTCTCCTCTGCTGTTCAAACAACTCAGCAGCCTGCTTCATCGTTCTCATAGGACTGCCTTGAGGCGCACGCTTGGCCGCGTGCTGCGCGGTAATGCCCAATGACACAACAAGGAATGCCATCAGCATGAGCGCTCTTGGTAATGTAATTCTTTTCATGGTCTCACGTTTTTAGGTTAAGTTCGACTGCAAAAATACACGTCCGGCACATGTTTGGAATAAAAACGGCATGCCTTTTTTGTGCTTTTTCAAGAATAAGAACAAAATAGTTTACAATACCCTGCAAAATGCTTCCTGCCGCATCCGTGGGCATGCTGCCGCCCCTGACAAAATCACAACTATTGGGTATTGTCCGTAACGGCGCGTTTCCGTACTTTTGCAGATGTCATAACGCTGTACGGAATGCAGACACCAAAGGACTACATAAGGCAAGACTTGCTGCGCGCAGCCGAGGAGCTGTTCTTCGAGAAAGGCTACCTCGGCGTGTCGATGCGTGCCGTAGCGGCACGGTCGGGCGTGGGGTTGAGCAACATCTACAACTATTTCAGGAGCAAGGACGAGCTGTTCAGCAGCGTGGTTGCGCCTGCCACACGCGGCCTTGAGCGCATGCTCGACGAGCATCACGGCCGCGCCGGGCACGACATACTCAACATGTGCAGCAACAGCTACTTTGATTTTCTTGTGCGCGAATACACCGACTACATCAACCGCCACCGCCGCCTGCTCGCCATACTGCTGCTGAAGGCGCGCGGCTCGTCGCTCGCCGGTTACAAGGCTGACTTCACACGGCACGCCACGGAAACTGTAAAGGTGTACTTGGAGGAGATGAAACGGCGGCACCCCCAACTGCAAACGGACATTTCAGACTTCTCCATACAGGTGCATTCGGCATGGATATTCAGCCTGTTCGAGGAGATAATAACGCACGACATAGGGCCGGCCGACGTGCCGCGTGTGGTCGGCGAATATATGACGATAGAGGTTTCAGGATGGAGAGAGCTTATGAAAATATAAGCTCTCTCCTTTTTTTGAATGATATCCCGATATGTTCGCTTTTACCGCAGGCGCCGGTCCGCCGGTCAACAGGAGCACCCTCAACGCACCGTTTCAGGCCGTCTGCACAGCGGTTTCTGACCGGCTGCGTAACCATCTGAAAACCAGTGCGTTGCAAAAGGCCGTCTTTTGGCCTGCAAAAGGTGGCCTTTTGGAAGGTAAAAGACGGCCTTTTACACTCTAATTTGCCGTCTTTTAAATTGAGAGTGGAAAATGGAGAATTGACAATTATGATTTGCTTTGCTGGCAGACAACCTTAAAAGTAATCATAATTATCCATTTTCAATTCTCCGTTCTCAATTGAAAAGCAACCCACCCCAACCCTCCCGAAGGGAGGGAGCTTGGCAACCTGCTTCCAAAGAGCTGCGAGCCTGTTCTCATTTAGCCACAATCGAGGCACCCGGTAACCGTCATGCCGCACACCGATGCGGCATCTATAAAATGAACAAGCAACCATATTAACTTAAAAAAACGATAGAGAATGAAAACATTAAGCAAACTTCAGGGCTACATGGGGCGGCGCAAGGCGCTGCTGCCGGTGGCGATTGTGTTGTCAGCTCTCGGCGGACTGGCCGGTCTCGCGCCGTTCGTGTTCATCTGGCTGATAGTGAGAGAACTGTTAAGCGGCGGCGACATCGGGGCGCAGACGCAGGTGACAAGCTATGCGTGGTGGGCGGCAGGCACGGCGGTAGGCGGCGTAGTGCTGTATTTCGGTGCGCTGATGTGCTCGCACTTAGCGGCATTCCGCGTTGAGAGCAACATCCGCAAGAGCGCCATGCGGCGCATCGTCGGCATGCCGCTGGGCTTCTTCGACAGCAACACGACAGGCCGTATCCGCAAGATAATAGACGACAACGCCAGCATAACCCACTCTTTCCTGGCCCACCAACTGCCCGACATGGCAGGCACGGCGCTCGTGCCGCTGCTGGCCGTCGTGCTGATTGCGGCCTTCGACTGGCGGTTGGGGCTGGCCTGCCTCGTGCCCGTTTTCACGGCTATGGGCATCATGGCATACACCATGAACACGCGCGGACGCGAGTTCATGCGCCAGTACATGAACCTTCTCGAACAGATGAACACCGAAGCGGTGGAGTATGTCCGCGGCATACCCGTTGTCAAGGTGTTCCAACAGACGGTGTATTCGTTCAAGAACTTCTACCGCACCATAATGCAATACAACCACACCGCGACGCGCTACACGCGCCTTTGGGAACGCCCGATGACGCTATACACGGTCATCATCAACAGCTTCGCCTACTTCCTTGTGCCTGTGGCGGTAATCCTTACGGGCATGGGCGAGGGCGTCGGCACGGTGCTGGTAAACCTTATTTTGTTCGTGCTCGTAACGCCGGTGTTCTCTGAATGCGTGATGAAGAGCATGTACATAGGCCAGGCTTTCGCACAGGCCGACGAGGCAGTACGCCGCCTTGACAGCCTTACGGACTACCCTACACTGAAGGAAACAGCAGAGCCTGTACAGCCGGCAACATACGGCATAACGTTCAGCAACGTGACATTCGCCTATCCCGGCACTGATACCGACGTGCTGAAAAACGTTACATTTACAGTACAACAGGGCAAGAGGGTGGCTCTTGTGGGTGCTTCGGGCAGCGGCAAGACCACCATTGCGCGCCTTGTACCCCGTTTTTACGACGTTGACGGCGGCTCGGTGAGAATAGGAGAGGTTGACGTCCGCGACATAAGCCACAAAGAACTGATGCGCACTGTGTCGTTCGTATTCCAGAACCCACAGCTAATCAAGACCACCATTCTTGAAAACATTGTCTACGGCCGGCCGGAGGCCACGATGGAAGAGGTTAACCGCGCCGTTGACATGGCGCAGTGCCGTGAAATCATAGACCGGCTGCCTGACGGCCTTGACACCGTAATAGGAACAGAAGGCACATACCTGTCGGGCGGCGAACGGCAGCGCATCGCCTTGGCAAGGGCGTTCTTGAAGAATGCGCCGGTAATCGTCTTAGACGAAGCCACGGCCTTTGCCGACCCCGAGAACGAGCACCTTATGCAGGCAGCACTGCGCGAGCTGACGCGCGGCAAGACGGTGATAACCATAGCACACCGCCTCACCAGCGTGGCCGATGCCGACGAGATACTTGTCATAGACAACGGACGCATAGCCGAACGGGGCACGCACGACACTCTGCTCGGCATGAAAGGGATATATTATAATAGGTGGAACGAGTATTGCCGGGCGGTGAACTGGACGATAGAAAAGCACCGACAGCCTGCCAAAGACGGCAAACAAGCCTCAACTTCCACTGCGGAAAGGGCACAGGGAACACAGCATTCAGGCGTTTCTGATATGGACTTTGCTGCAAAGGCAACTTCTTCCTCCCCACAAGGGAGGTCTGGAAGGGCTTTCGCTTCCCTCCGCCGACGCTTCGCCTTGTCGGAGAAAGGAGCGAGGGACTTCTGCCGCGGCGTGGCGTGGACTACCGTTTTCGACATCGTGCTGATGCTTCCGGCAGTGTTTGTGTTCGTGTTCCTTGACGACACACTGCGCCCGTTGCTCGGCGGAACGCCGTCAACAGGCCACGGACTCGCCTACTACGCGCTGCTCGCCTTGGCGTTCATGGCAGTGATGTATGTCGTCGGCGTGTTCCAATACCGCAGCACATACACAAGCGTCTACGACGAAAGCGCCAACCGCCGCATCAGCCTTGCCGAGAAGCTTCGCCGCCTGCCGCTGGCCTTTTTCGGCGAGAAGAACCTGTCAGACCTCACCGCCACCATCATGGACGACTGCACAGACCTTGAGCATACGTTCTCACACAGCGTGCCGCAGCTGTTCGCCTCGCTCGCCAGCATTGCGCTGATAGCCGTCGGCATGGCCTTCTACTGCTGGCAGCTGGCCGCCGCGCTGTTCTGGGTTGTGCCCGTGGCTATGGGTATTCTGCTGCTTTCAAACAGGAGCATGCGCCGCAGCAACACGGTGAACTACAAGAACAAGCGCGCCGTTACGGAAGTGATACAGGAAGGGCTTGACACCATTCAGGAGATAAAGTCATACGGACAGGAGAGCCGCTACACAGCAAAGCTCGACCTGGCGGTGGACTATTACGAGCGTGTGATGACGCGCGGCGAACTTATGTTGGGCGTGTTGGTTAACGGTTCGCAAAGCATATTGAAGTTGGGGCTGGCCACTGTAGTCATAGCTGGTGCCGGATTAGTGGCCGCCGGGACAGTTGACGTGTTCACGTTCCTTGTGTTCCTCGTCATAGGTTCGCGCGTTTACAGCCCGATAAACGAAGTGCTTAACAACATAGCGGCGCTGTCTTACCTCAAAATACGCATCAACCGTATGAACGAGATGGAGCGCATGCCGGTGCAGGAAGGCTCGGATGTAAGGATAAACTGCAATTACGACATCTGTTTTGACAATGTAAACTTCTCATACGAAACCGGCAAGAAGGTGCTGAACGATGTTTCATTCACCGCACGGCAAGGTGAGATAACGGCCTTGATAGGCCCGTCGGGCGGAGGAAAGAGCACCGCCGCCAAATTAGCCGCACGCTTCTGGGACGTAAACTCGGGGCGCATCACGCTGGGTGGGGTTGACATTTCAACCATAGACCCGGAGGCACTGCTGCGCAACTTCTCGGTAGTGTTCCAGGACGTGGTGCTGTTCAACGCCTCAGTGATTGACAACATACGCATAGGACGGCGAGACGCCACCGACGAGGAAGTGCTCCGCGTGGCGCGCCTTGCATGCTGCGACGAGTTCGTAAGCAAGCTGCCCGACGGCTACCATACCGTTATCGGCGAGAACGGACAGACCCTTTCGGGCGGCGAACGGCAACGGATATCAATAGCACGCGCACTGTTGAAGGACGCTCCCGTTGTGCTCCTCGACGAAGCCACGGCATCGCTTGACGTTGAGAACGAGACGCTTATTCAGGCAGGCATATCCGAACTGGTGAAGAACAAGACCGTACTCATCATCGCACACCGCATGCGCACCATAGCCAACGCCGACAAAATACTGGTGCTTGGCAATGGAAAAATCATCGAACAGGGCACTCCCGGCGAACTGAAAGCACGCGGCGGCTACTTCGCAAGGATGCTGGCGCTACAAGGAGAAAAGGCTTGAAAAGGCGAGAAAGCAAGAAGGTGAAAGGGTGAGAAGCCGTCACCCGTTTTCCAAAACGTGGCCTTTCGCATTCCAAAAGGCCACGTTTTGCACGCCAAAAGGCCGTCTTTTACAAGCCAAAAGACGGCCTTTTGCAAAGTCGTTGAATATCAGACACTTGGCAACAGCATTTATGAAGTGGGCAACTAACAGACGTATCTTCACCTTGATTGCCATGAATAACCGCTTTTACATTACAGTATTACCAATACAAAAATAACAGAAAACAGATTAGGCTCAAAGATAATGACTGGTTATCTGCCCGTTTTCTTGATTTATCGGATAAAATATCGTACCTTTGCGCTATAGCATTTGATATTGAGGAGGGAAAAGACATGAGAACATCTGCTGCAATGGAGAACCTTTGGCTGTACTTGCAGTCGCTGCCAAAGAGCAACAAAAAATGGCTGTCGGAAAAGCTGATAGAAGACCTTAAGGCGGAAAGCGAAGAGACAATAAGCAAGGAGGAAATCCTTGCAGGCATCGACCGTGGGCTGAAAGAGATGAAGGAAAGGAAACATACTGGCAGAAAAGCGAAAACTTTGGAGGAGCTGATAAATGAACTATAGTTTTATATTGGACGACAGCTTTGAAAAAGAAGTAAAACGACTAAGCAAGCGTTACCATTCATTTAAGTCCGACTTACAATCTTTATTGGCCGAACTTCGCGTAAATCCGCAACTCGGAACAGACCTCGGTGGTGGTCTGCGAAAAATCCGTATGCGCATCACGGCGAAAGGCAAAGGCAAGAACGGCGGCGCAAGGGTAATCACATTCACGGTGATAGTGGCGGTTGACGAAACTGAAGTCAACCTGCTATACATCTACGACAAGGCGGAACGCAGCAATATAACAGCGAAAGAAATTGACGCGCTGCTACACAAGAACGGACTGAAATAAGCAAACAACTATGGCACTGAACACGGAAAAGAACCTGAAACTATATTACTCGATAAAGGAAGTGGCCGAAATGATAGGCGTTCCGGAATGCACGCTGCGCTTCTGGGAGAAGGAAATACCTCTGCTGAAGCCAAAGACGACCGGCAACAACGTGCGCCAGTACACCGACGCCGACATTGAGAACGTAAAGGCTGTGTACAACCTCGTAAAGGTGCGTGGCTTCAAACTGGCCGCCGCACGCAAGATGCTGCGCGAAAACAAGCAGGATGTTGACAACAACGCACGGCTCATGGAAAGCCTTATCCGCGTGCGCGACGAACTGAAAGAGATGAAAAAACATCTCGACTACCTGACATAACGCCCCACCGGCAGCCGCATGGCCCCATTCAGTCAGCATCTTGTTGACACATCAAATACCACATATCTTTTTCCAACTTTCTTTGTCACACTGTCACCGCAGCACTTAACCAACTGTCAATCAGCGACTTATCCCGTGACAGTAAATCCTGTTCTCTGTCACACAATGTCACACTCCACCCCACACAAAAGCCCCGATTAACCAAAATTGTAACAACAACGTGACAGTAAAACATCAGCCACTGTCACACCGCAACACACTCACCTTCAGCAAGTTAGCACACGCAGTGACAGTGTGACGGTACTTTTCAAAAATCATTTCACAGTATATCATCTTCCAAGATGCCATCTTTTACACTGTAAAAGGTGGCATATTAGAATGCGTTTCACGGTCTTTTACACATATCATACTCACATCCTTATAACCCATAAGGGAGTGCCATTATTGGCACTCCCTCTCTTTTGAATTATTGCTCGTTATTTATTATCCGTCAAGTCGTTTATTTCAAATTTGAGCGTGCCATCAAATACATAATTTACAACACCATAGTACCGCTCAACGGAGAATGAAAGCTTGTCAAATTTAATTGTTATATACTCCCCGTCGTTGGCAACAACGCGTGCCCTCCCGGATACGTAATCACACGAATGTTTGGCATTATCTATTAATGAATTACCAATGTCATAAATATACATATCCTTAAAGTCGCTAAATCCGACATCAAAATACGATGCGTCTATGTTACCGTATGTTTTGCATGGGAACACCCAATGAAAATACATCGCATAACTGGTATAAAAGAAAAAGTCCACTTCATCATCTTCGATGTCGCAACTTGCACCTAAAGTCAAAATTTTGAAACCACTATAGACTTCCGTTGTCTCATTATGAGTAATAGTAAAACTGGTGTCTGCTGTACCAGTTCCTTTATCTTCATCATCGTCGCCACACGATATGAAGCAGCACGCTGACATTATCAAAGTCAACACAAATTGTATTGAATAAGATTTTTTCATTTTCGTTTTCATCTATGTTTTTCGATTAAAATACATAAAGAAACTTTTTAATACTGAAATAAAATTTCTGTAAAACAATCTGATTTGCATAAGAAGTTATACTCAGCTTGAATTACAGAAGAAATGATTTCATCAAGAGAGTCTTTATATCAGCCGTTTTTACAGTGTGTAAGTAACTCCCAATCCAATTACAGCCGTACTTGCACCACTTATCGTTTGATATTTGATTTCTGCTCCTATGCGGAACTTGCTTGTCAAATTATATTGAACGCCACCGCCAATATTGAGACCTATACTACTGTCTTTTGCATCTTTATCAAAATTTTCCAATTCATCTTCATACATACCTTCATAATCTTCAGGAACACCAAAAATATTATCTTGCTTCCAGTGTGTAAAGTTAATACCGACAAGCGGATATACGGTGAATTTAGAGAAATGGAACAGGTAATGACCGTTTAGGTTTACGTCAAACATGGAGAAGCCGTCTGTTTCCAAATAGTAATCTCCAACAGCCTCCAACCTGATAGCGTCTGTAATGTTATACTGGTATTTAACGCCAATACCAAAATTTGAGGCGTCTGTCCCATACAATACCTGTGCACCAATGTTATGTTCTCCTTTTTGTGCCGATGCGCTAAGGCTAACAAGCGCAACGCATAAAACTAAAAAAAGTTTTTTCATTTTTTTTGTTTTTGTGTTAAATTAATAATTTAGAATAGTCCAAAACTCCGGAAGGAGACAATAAAAAAACGTGGACTAATAACTTCGTCTACGTTTCAGAGGTATCGCCAAACACCCATGCAGTCATATACGAGTAAAAGCCCACGCCTTTGGGGCGTGAGCATTAACTTTTACTCTTGACTGCTTCATTAAATTTGGCGATTTTCTGAAACAAGAATACAAAGCTAACGCTTCTTTATCTTTATGTCTGTTGTTTGTAATGTTACATAGGCAGTTATTTTTTATTTATGCCACAAAAATACAAAAAACGTTTGTAATTTCAATAGATTAACTCATTAAAATGAAATTTTAATGGCTATATTAAACTTATTGAATAATCTACGTTTTTGTTAATATAATATACAGTGACTATCGACACAAGCGATTGGGATTCATAAAATCATGTGAATGAAGACGGCTTGCGCTTGACTATTCCCCTATTATGGTGGCGACTATCCGACGCGCGCCGCCATAGTTGCGGTACTCACAGAGATAGATGCCCTGCCATGTGCCGAGGTTGAGGCGATGATTGGTTATAGGGATGTTGAGACTTACGCCCGAGAGGGTTGACTTGGCGTGTGCAGGCATGTCGTCGTCGCCTTCGAGGGTGTGGGTGTAATACGGCTGGCGTTCGGGCACAACGCGGTTGAAGATGCTCTCCATGTCGGTGCGCACATCAGGGTCGGCGTTCTCATTGATGGTGAGTCCGCAGCTGGTGTGCTTCACAAAGAGGTTGAGCAGCCCTTTGCCCGGCAGGGGCGGAAGCTGACTTACTATTTCATCGGTTACGAGGTGGAAGCCACGTCGGCGCGACTTCAGGGTTATTTCAATTTGTTCTACCATTTTTTACGAGTTGACAAGAAACGAGCAGACGAGATATAAGTTGACAAGTGACGAACAGACGAGGAACAAGCGGACGAGGGACAAGTAGACAAGATATGAGTGACGATTAGAAAAGTGATAATATTTCACTCATTCCTTGTTCCTCGTCTGCTCATCACTTGTCAACTTATATCTCGTCTGCTCGTTTCTTGTCACTTATCAACTCGTTTACTTATTAACCTCCCAGCCATTAAATACGTTTTCAACGGTCACTTGGGCGGCTTCCTTCTTGGTGAGTTGCTTGCTCCACCCTACCCTTTCTGCGGTTTTCGCGCCGGCACCCGTGTTGTTATACTCCAAGTAACGGGCGGTCTGTTCGTTCTTCGGGTTCTTCCAGTTGTGCCATCCGGCAGGCACTATGTGGGCGCCAAGGTCGCAGTTCATAAACAGGGTGTAAGCGTATGGACGCCACGGACGGCCGAGATATACTTTGTCTACACCGGGAGCGGCGGTCAGACGGCAACGGTTGAAGACGTAGCCGAAAGCCACATCCTGTGGAGTTGACGCTGCTGTGACGTATGAGTTAGCCTTGCTGTGTATGGTGCAGTCCTCAAACCAAGCCGTTGACGGACCGAAGATGAAGTCGGTCGTGCCCTCTATGTAGCAATTGTTGAAATAGACGCGCGTTCCGCCAACGCCTGTGTAGACGGTGTCCTGGTTGCCAAGCAGGCGGCAGCCTGTGAACGTCAGGCGGTCGCCCTCGGTGTGTATGGCTACGGCCTGGCCCAGCTTGGCGGCATTGTTCTCAATTGTTATGTTCTTGAATGTTATGTCGCTGCCCTCCACTTTCACCGTATATGTGCGGAACGTGCCCATGGGCTTGCCCGTTTCGGGCAGACGTATGTTGGCGTGGTCGTCGTATGTTATGATTGTTTTGTCCGCGCTTTCGCCGCAAATCTCGATGTTGGTCAGCCACGACGGGATTATGATTTTCTCTTTGTAGACACCGTTCTTCACGTATATTACCTTGTGGTATTCCATGAAGGCGCGGCAAACCTCTACGGCTTCGCCCACCGTGCGGAACTGCCCCGTACCGTCACGGGCGACAAAGAGAGTGTCCGGGTTGTCGTATTTGCTGGCTGCATTGGCTGCCAATGAGCAGACAAAAGCCAGGAGGGAGATAAAAAACTTTTTCATTTTCCTGATTGATTTTAGTATTTAACGTTAGCCTAATGAACGTATGACGATGGCGGATGTTTTCCGGCATGCCGCATCTTGCATTGCAAAACGCGGCTTTTCACAGCCCGAAAGGCCGCCTTTCAGGCTGTAAAAGGCGGCCTATGGGCAATGCGTTGATTTTCAGTGATTTTTGTAAGAGTAAGGAACAGTGACTACAGTAACATCAAACCACCTGTGTGACTTCCTGCAGTCCGTCAATCTTTTTCAGCTTGTCGATTATCGTGCGCACGTCGTCACGGTCGTGTATACGCAGGTCGAGCGAGCCGTCGAAGATGCCTTCCTCACATGAGATGGTTATTTTGTGTATGTTGACGTTAAGCTCTTCGGATATTACCTGTGTCACTTCGTTGAGTATTCCTATGCGGTCAGTGCCTTTAACCTCAATCATAGCGTCGAAGAACAGCTGCTTGTGCATGTCCCACTTGGCGTCAAGAATACGGTTGCCGTAGCTCGACTTCAACTTTGTTGCCACCGGGCACGAACGCTTGTGTATCTCGATGCGGTTCTTGCCGTCGATGAAGCCGAGGGCGTCGTCGCCGGGTATGGGGTGGCAGCACTGCGGAAATACGAACTGGTGAATATTCTCGTCAGTGATGTAGATTGGCTTCTTGCGGTTGAAGCCGTCCTTCACTATGAAATAGTCGGGCTTCTTGTTTACCGGCTCTTTCTTCTTTTTACCAACGAAAGGCACGAACTTGCGCAGGTTGCCTGCGATGTTCTGTTTTTTCTTCCTGCCCGTTATTTCGTCGATGTCCTTGTCGCCGAGTATGATGGTCTTGTCGCCGAGAGCCTTGAAAAGCGTCTCGGGCTTCTGCACGTCGTGGTAGTCGCAGAGCTTGTCTATTATCGACGAGTTAGGCTCAAGCGAGTGTTTCTTGAGGAATTCGGCCAGCACCTCCTCGCCTTTTTTCTGTATTTCCTTTGCGTCGCGCCTAAGGATGGCCTGTATTTTCGCTTTCGCCTTGGCCGTAGAAGCGAAGTTTATCCACGAAGGCTGCACATGTTGCGAGTTTGATGTGAGGATTTCCACCTGGTCGCCGCTCTGCAACTTGTGGCTCAACGGCACAAGCTTATGGTTCACCTTCGCCCCGATGCAGTGGCTGCCGAGGAAAGTATGGATCTGGAAAGCAAAGTCAAGGGCGGTGCATCCGGCCGGCATGGTCTTGATTTCACCCTTCGGGGTGAACACGAATATTTCCGACGCGAAAAGATTTAGCTTGATGGCGTCGAGAAAGTCCATAGCGTCAGGCTGCGGGTCGTCAAGTATTTCCTTGATTGTACGCAGCCAGTTGTTAAGCTCGCCGTCGTCCTCGGCAATCTCCTCGCCCTCCTTGTATTTCCAATGGGCGGCAAATCCCTGCTCGGCCACCTCGTCCATGCGGTCGGAACGGATTTGCACCTCTATCCACCGCCCCTGCTTGCTCATAAGCGTCACGTGCAGGGACTGGTAGCCGTTGGCCTTCGGATGGTTAACCCAGTCGCGCAGGCGGTCGGGATGCGCCTTGTATATCTGGCTTATCGCCACGTAGATGTTGAAGCATTCGTTGACCTCTTCCTCCCGTTTTTTCGGCTTGAAGATTATGCGCACGGCAAGGATGTCGTATATCTGGTCGAAGGTGACGTGCTTGTTCTGCATCTTGTTCCAAATGGAATAAGGACTTTTCACACGCGCCTTTATCTGATATTCAATCCCCATCTTGTCCAACGCCTCGCGTATAGGCGCGGTGAAGTCGGCAAACAGGCTCTCGCGCGAAGCCTGCGTGTCGGCAAGCTGGTCTTCTATCAGCTTGTATTCTTCAGGATGCTCGAACTTGAAACTAAGGTTTTCAAGTTCAGTCTTTATCTTGTTCAGCCCGAGGCGGTTCGCCAAAGGCGCATAAATATAAAGCGTTTCGCCGGCTATCTTGTACTGCTTGTTCGCCGGCTGGCTGGCAAGGGTACGCATGTTGTGCAGCCTGTCGCATATTTTTATGAGGATGACCCTTATATCATCGCTCATGGTAAGCAGCAGTTTCTTGAAGTTCTCGGCCTGCGCCGACGCCTGCTCGCCGAATATTCCGCCTGAAATCTTCGTAAGGCCGTCAACAATCTGCGCAATCTTATGCCCGAAGATGTTTTCAATGTCCTCTACGGTATAGTCGGTATCTTCCACCACGTCATGCAACAAGGCGGCGCTGATGCTCGTCGAGCCAAGCCCCATCTCCGAACATGCTATCTGAGCTACGGCTATCGGGTGCATTATGTAAGGCTCGCCAGACAGGCGGCGCACTCCCTTGTGGGCCTGTTTCGCGAAATTGAACGCCTTTGTTATCAGGTCTACCTTCTTGCGGTGGCGTGTGGCAAGATAGCTGTCAAGCAAATGCTGGAACGCGTCGTTCACCAGTTTGTCTTCCGCCTCGGCCTTAGCCTTGTCTATGCTGTTCTGCTCTTCCATGGCTGTGTGCTTCTTGGATATTATATAAATAAGGTGTATTGACTTACGGTGCAGAAGATTACCTCACCCTGATTTTCTTCCCGGCACGTATATTGTTGCCACGTATGCCGTTAAGCTGGCGCAGCTTCTTCACCGTTGTATGGTTTCTCTCGGCTATTTCCGACAAGGTGTCGCCCTGCCTTATGGTGACCCTTTTCACCCTTGACCGCCTTCTCCGGCTTGACGAGCTTCTCCGCTTTGTCGAACTCTTGCGCACGCTGCTCGAACTTGTGGAATTGTCGACTTCAACCAAAGAACGCCTTGTAAAGAAAGCGTCGGAATTAAATTTGTATATTGAGTCTTCATTAGCAATGAAAGTGTTGGTGGCCGTTGTAGGCATCCTTATTATTGACGGTTTGCTGCTGCCGTTGACAATATCACGGCGGTATTGCGGATTAAGAGTGCGCAGCTCGTCCAGCTCGATGCCGCAAACCTCGGCAATCTGCTTCAGATGCACGTCCCTGTTCACAACAATCGTGTCAGTATTTGCAGGCAGCTGTGTGCGCATCGGGCAAATATTGTGCTCGCAATAATAGTTCATAACATAGTTGGCGGCAATAAAAGCCGGCACGTATCCTCTTGTCTCGCGCGGCAGATAAGGATATATTTTCCAATAGTCGGCCTCACCCCCTGCACGGTGCATCGCCTTCTTGATGTTTTCCGGCCCGCAGTTATACGCCGCAATGACAAGGCTCCAGTCACCGAATATATTATAAAGGTCTTTCAAGTATCTCGCCGCTGCGAATGACGACTTGATTGGGTCGCGACGCTCGTCAACCAAAGAATTGACCTCAAGCCCGTATTGCTTACCCGTAGCAACCATGAACTGCCACAACCCGGCAGCCCCGGCGCGTGACGTAGCCATAGGATTGAGGGCCGACTCGATTACCGGCAAATATTTAAGTTCGAGCGGCAGGCCATAAGCCTCAAGAGCCTCTTCAAATATCGGGGTGTAGAAATTTGACGCTCCCAGCATATAGCTCACCGAATGGCGCAGGCGGCCTGTATATCTGTCGATGAATTGCTGCACAATATCGTTGTAAGGCATCTCCATGACATTGGGAAGGCGGCTCAGCCTGTCAATATAAACTTCTTTAGGATAAGTCTTGTTCTCGTCACGGTAGTTGCAGTCGTTGTCAGGCTGCAGATAGGTTTTCGAATAGTATAGGTTCAGGAGGCTGTCAACTTCATAGTTCATAGCTTCCGGCACATCGATGACTTCCTCCTTCCCGTCGTCATCAATAACAGTAATTTCCTCGTTTCCGGTTTGCGCCTGCATCACGCAGTTGCATCCGAAAAACATGGCGGCAATGATAGCTAACGTCTTTTTTCTCATTGTTCTATATTGTGTAAACATTTATCTGTTTAAGGAATATCTTTTTAGCAATCTCAAAATGTCACAAAGCATTGCAAGCCTATGGACGACGCCTTCAGCGGATTTGTTGACAAGCCGTTGTTTATTATCACCGGCTGTATCCTAAGGCTGAGGTCTTTCGATATGTCGAATTCTGACAACGAAGCATCAACATACGCATCAATGACAGACAAGGCGTAGACTCCTACCAATATGAATATGCTAAGGTCGCGGTACCGCCTGTAAAAATCCTTGCGCCGCCTGAACAAGTCTTGGTAAAGCTCCGTATTTTCAGAAGTTATCGTGTTGCCCAAATGCAAAAACTCGTTATAGCTCTGCGTATTCGGGTCATTGTCCATGATGTCCATGTATGCCTGTGAATAGTCATGGTACATCTGGTTGTTCCACCTTATCGCATACAGACATCCCAGAAATCCGCCGTACACGATGGGAAGCTTCCAGTACTTGCGATTGTATATCTGCCCCGCACCGGGTATCACGATTGCAAGCCACATGGCACGCTTGGCACTTGGCCGCCAAGTACTCCAATCGCGTTTCACCTTCGGCCTTTTCGACAAAGAGTCTTTCGTACTGTTCAAATTGGCTGAATCGACAGCTGAAATTATCTTCGCTACAGAATCGTCCATCGCCACAAAAGACTCTTGTTCTGCCACGGCAATGGAGTCTTTAGCATTATGTGATACCAAAGAGTCAACTTCCGCCGCCTTGCACGGCAAAAGAACAGACAGCACGACACAAACGGCCAATGTCCTCATCAATATGTATTTAGACAATCTGCTCTGGGTATTCACAACCTTATTGCTGTTCGTTCTGTGTGTCGAAAAGACTCATTATACGTTCCAGTTCCTCCCTATTGGCGAAAGGAATGCTTATCTTGCCCTTGCCGTTTGCAGAAACCGTCATTTGCACAGGCGTACTGAAAAAGTCGGACATGCGCTGCTTCAAGGCGGAAAACTCTTCGGACACCTGCTGCCTTGAAGCGATTTTCTTCTTTCCGCTTACAATGTCTTCCCCGTTTTTAAGCTTCTGCACCATCTCTTCCACCTTGCGCACAGAATAGCCGTTTTTCTGTATTTCCTTGAACAGCTTTACTTGCAGTGACGGACTGTCTATAGCCAACAGCGCACGTGCATGCCCCATGTCTATCTCCTTGTTTTGCAAGGCCATCTGCACTTGCGCCGGCAGTTTGAGCAGACGCAAATAGTTGGCTATGGCCGTGCGGCTCTTGCCAACACGCTCCGACACCTTTTCCTGGGTCATGCCCGTACTTGAAAGCAGATGCTCGTAAGCAAGGGCTATCTCTATGGCATTAAGGTCTTCGCGCTGGATATTCTCGACAAGCGCCATCTCCATGACGTTTTCGTCCTTGATGGTGCGTATGTATGCGGGAATGGCCGTCAGGCCTGCTATCTGCGATGCCCTCCAACGGCGTTCGCCTGCTATTATCTGGAATCTGTTTTCATCAACCTGCCGCAACGTTATCGGCTGTATTATGCCTATTTCGCGTATGCTGTTGGCAAGTTCCTGCAAAGCCACAGGGTCAAATTCCCGGCGCGGCTGGTTGGGATTGGCTTCTATCTGAGTCAGTGGAATTTCATTTATTGTAGAACTGCCCTGCGGACGCACGTCGTCAGTTGATATAAGCGCGTCAAGTCCGCGTCCCAATGCGTTGCCGTATCTTTTCTTTACTGCCATTGTATATGTGTGGTTTACGGTTTGCGGCCATACGGTTCAGGTTGTCATATTCAGAGCTTGGGTCTTATCCCCATTTCAACACCCCATAACCATAACAACCGCACAACCCTAATTTTTGTTTATTATTTCCTTTGCCAATGCAAGATGATTCTTACTGCCGGTTGAATCCGCGTCATAAAGGATTACGGGCAGGCCGTGGCTGGGCGATTCGCTAAGTTTCACATTACGCTGTATTACTGTTTTGAACACAAGTTCCTGGAAGTGGCGCTTCACTTCGTCATATATCTGGTTGGCCAGTTTCAGACGGCTGTCATACATCGTCAACAAGAAACCTTCTATTTCCAGGTCAGGGTTCAGCTTGCTCTTAATTATTTTTATTGTGTTCAGCAGCTTGCTGATACCCTCGAGGGCGAAATATTCGCACTGCACAGGGATTATCACCGAATTGGCCGCCGTCAAGGCATTGACCGTGATTAGTCCGAGCGACGGAGAACAGTCAATCAGTATGTAATCATAATCGTCCCGTATTGGTGCAAGCAGGTTTTTAATCACCTGCTCGCGGTGTTCAATGTTAAGCATTTCGATTTCAGCACCCACAAGGTCAATGTGACTCGGAATGATGTCAAGGCCGTCAATGTCAGTGGTGTACACGGCATCACGCACGTCCGCCCCGTCGATAATGCATTCATATAAAGTACAGTCAATGTCTTTCGTGTTGACCCCAAGGCCGCTTGAAGCGTTGGCCTGCGGGTCGGCATCGATTACCAGAACCTTTTTTTCTAATGTGGCGAGCGAAGCCGCCAAGTTGATTGTCGTAGTGGTTTTACCCACTCCGCCCTTTTGGTTTGCTAATGCGATAATTTTTCCCATTTTCACTTTGTTTAAGTCGACAAGTAACAGGATACGGATTAACTGAGTAGATTTGTCTTGTCGCCCGCCCGCTTGTTACTTGTGTGCTTGCCTGTGCTAAAATTATTTTGCAAAAGTACATATTTTATGCGAGAAATAATTGATTTAAACCTTTTTTCGTACTTTTGTAGGCGAAAGAAAAAGATTTTTAAAGAATACGATGAAACCGTTAATACTTATTTCCAATGATGACGGCTATCACGCCAAGGGTATCAATTCACTTATAGACATGGTTTCTGATTTGGGCGACATCCTTGTATGCGCACCCGAATCGGCACGTTCAGGTTTCTCAACTGCATTCTCGGCCACCACACCGCTGCGCCTGAAACTGCGCCGCGAACGTGACGGCATGCAGATGTGGTCGTGCAACGGCACGCCTGTGGACTGCGTTAAACTTGCCCTCAGCGAGCTTTGCAACGGGCGCAAGCCTGACATGGTGATTGGCGGAATAAACCACGGCGACAACGCTTCGGTCAACTCCCACTATTCAGGAACAATGGGAGTTGTGCGCGAAGGGTGTATGAAAGGCATTTCGTCAGTGGCATTCTCACTTTGCGACCATGATGACAACGCCGATTTTGAACCATTAAGAAAATACGTAAAAGCCATTGTATCAGGTGTTTTACACGATGGGCTGCCTAAAGGCGTATGCCTTAACGTGAACTTTCCCCTGCAAAAGGATTTCAAAGGAGTAAAAGTCTGCCGAATGGCAAACGGAACTTGGGGCAACGAGGTCGTTCGCGCACACCATCCACGAGGCTATGACTACTTCTGGCTTGTAGGGGAATACACCAACAACGAACCTGAAGCGGACGATACTGACAATTGGGCATTGCGCCACGGATACGTTGCGATAACGCCTACCACGATTGACGTTACGGCTTACGAAATGATTGAAAGGATTGAGAACATTATTTCAATGCATAATTTATAATTCACAATGCATTATCGGCTGACAGGCCGGCATTGTTGAAAATGCGACAAAGACTTTTACATCTGCCAGCCGATTATGCAGTGTGAATTATGAATTATGAATTATTTTGAGCGATGAAGTATTACATTATAGTAGGCGAAGCCAGTGGCGACCTGCATGCCTCGCGCCTTATGCGTTCGCTGCGCAAGGTTGACAGCAAGGCCGATTTCCGCTTTTTCGGAGGCGACCTGATGTCGGAATCGGGCGGAACGCGCGTCAAGCATTACCGTGAGCTTGCATATATGGGATTTGTGCCCGTCCTGTTGCACCTGCGGACAATCTTCAAGAACATGGCCCTTTGCAAGCAGGACATCGTTGAGTGGAAACCCGACGTCGTAATACTTGTTGACTATCCCGGCTTCAACCTCGACATAGCCAAGTTCCTGCACGCAAACACCTCTATCCCGGTTTATTATTACATCTCGCCAAAAATATGGGCGTGGAAGGAGTACAGGATAAAGAACATCAAGCGCGACATCAGCGAAATGTTCTCCATCCTGCCGTTCGAGGTGCAGTTTTACGAGGGCAAACACCACTTCCCCATACACTATGTGGGCAACCCGACGGCTGATGAAGTGACGGAGTTCAAGGCATCTTACACCGAGACTTTTGAGGATTTTTGCCGTAAGAACTCACTACATGCGGACAAGCCGGTCATCGCATTGTTGGCAGGCAGCCGCCGACAGGAAATCAAGGACAATCTTCCGGCCATGCTCGAGGCCGCCTCACGCTACGCCGACAAGTACCAGTTGGTGGTTGCCGGAGCACCATCAATACCGCATGAGTATTATTCCAAGTTCATTTCGGGGCATGACGTGAGCATCGTCTACAACCAGACATACCCCCTGCTCGCACATTCATGCGCCGCGCTTGTAACAAGCGGCACGGCAACTTTGGAGACAGCGCTGTTCGGTGTGCCGCAGGTTGTGTGCTACGAGACACCCATCCCGAAGGTCATCGCGTTCCTTCGCAAACACCTAATCAAGGTCCGTTACATCTCACTTGTCAACCTGATAGCCGACAAAAGTGTTGTCACGGAACTCGTGGCCGACACGTTTTCAGTCGAGAACATCGCCGTCGAACTCGGCCGTCTGCTGCCAGGCAAACCGGCACGCACGGCCATGCTCGACGGCTACGCCGAAGTAAAGAAGCGCCTTGGAAAAGAAAACGCACCCGACAATGCCGCAAACATAATGGTAAAACTGTTATCCGGGAAACCCGGACAACAAGCATGAGAAATCATGAAGATATTGATTTTGAACGCAAGCCCAAGGCGTAGAGGCCATGTTTCTGGCATGTTGGACATTGTTAAGGGCGCCGCAGAAACCGGAGGAGCCGAGGTCAATGTAGTGCGCGTGGCTGACCTTAACGTGAAGCCGTGCACCGGCTGCATGTCATGCCGCAGCACGCTGAAATGTGCATTGCCCGAAGACGACGCGCAAAAAGTCCTTGAAATGATTGACAATGCCGACGCAATAGTAGTCGGTTCGCCGTGTTATTGGGGCAACATTCCGGGCGAACTGAAAGTGGTTTTCGACCGCATAGTCTACGGAATGATGGGCGAGAGCCGCCGCGGCATGCCCAAACCTCTGCACAAAGGCAAACGTGCGGCAATAATTGCCACATGTTCTACACCTTGGCCTTTCAACAAATTATTCAGGCAAAGCCGCGGCGCAGTGAACGCTTTGCGCGAAATCCTGAAGTGGAGCGGCTTCAGGATTGTTGCGACCGTTGAGAAGGGAGGGACAAAGAACCACGCCGGACTGACCGAACGCGACAGACGCGCCTGCCTGAAAACCGCCAGAAAAATAACAAAGCGGTAACAGCGGCAAAGGTTCTCATTGTCTGCGGCGGCATGCTTCCACACCATACGGCAAGACAATACAACCGGGACACATTTCCACAATACACAAAAAGGCCGTGCACCCACAATGGATGCACGGCCTTTTTGCTGTTTTTACCAAAGCTTCAGGTCACCTCGCCTCGAACGTTACGCTTGCGCTGCCGCTGCCAACGGCGGCGGCAAGCCCGTCAGGATTGTCTATTTTGCCGATGCGAGTATAGCTGTAGCCGGTGGAAAAGGTGTCGTAGAACAGTACCACGCACGACGAGCCGTACAGCATAAGGTCGCCTGCATTGATTGTTCCGGGGCTGTACGAGCTTGTGGGCAGGCTACTGTTAAGGTAATGATACTTCTCGTTGCCGTTCAGTTCGTCCATCTCAAGCGTCAGCGGCAGCATTGCCGCGAAAGCCTCCGCCGCTGCGTTGTCTGCCAGAGTGGCGGCAAACGCCGTGCCGTTTACGGTTATCATGATGTTCCTGTTCATGCTTTCGTCCTCGTTGTCTCCGTCATTTCCGCCTTCATCTCCATTGCTTTCACCCCCGTTTCCGCTGCCGGAGCCTCCGCCGTTGCCTTCAATGCCGTCCTGCACAGGGTCGTCTTCCGAGCAGGCGGCAAGGCTTCCGGCCGCGAACATCAGGAAGATGGCGAGCAAAAACCTTGACGCGCGCTTCATAACCATGCTCCTTCCTTATTTCAGATACTCTTTGTAGAACTGCCCGATTTCGTCAAACGGTATCTTCTCCAAGTTGTCATAAAGGTCGGTATGGCTTGCGCCGGGCACGATGAGGAGCTTCTTGTTGTCGCCTTTAAGTTTCTTGAAGGCGTCCTCGCCCATGTATCTTGAGTGCGCCTTCTCTCCGTGTACCACCATGACCGCACTGCGTATCTCGTCGCTGTAGGCAAGTATGGGCATGTTGATGAACGGCAGCGACGATGTTTTGTTCCATCCGTCGTTCGAGTTCAGCGAACGTTTGTGGTATCCGCGCTTGGTCTTGTAATACGCGTAATAGTCCTTTACAAACTGAGGAGCGTCGTCGGGCAGAGGGTCAACCACGCCTCCGGCGCGTGCGTAAGAACCGTTACGGTAGTCCTCGGTGCGCTGCGCGTTGAGCTGGCGGCGCATCTCGTAGCGCGCGTCGGCATTGTCGTTGGCGTCGAAATAGCCGTTGGCCGTGCAGCGGCTGATGTCATACATGGTAGACGCAACGGTAGCTTTTATACGGGTGTCGTTGGCCGCCGCGTTGATGGCAAAGCCGCCGAAGCCGCATATACCGAGAATACCTATGCGCTCGGGGTCGACATCATCGCGCGTCGAAAGGTAATCGACCGCAGCCGAAAAGTCCTCGGTGTTGATGTCGGGCGATGCCACATAGCGCGGCGTGCCGCCGCTTTCACCCGTAAACGAGGGGTCGAAGGCCAACGTAATGAAGCCCATTTCGGCCAGTGTCTGCGCGTAAAGGCCGGAGGCCTGCTCCTTCACTGCGCCGAAGGGACCGCTCACGGCAATGGCGGCAAGCCTGCCCGTAGCGTTTTTTGGAGTGTAAAGGTCGGCGGCAAGCGTCACGCCATAACGGTTGTGAAACGTCACTTTCGTGTGGTTCACCTTGTCGCTTTTAGGGAACGTCTTGTCCCATTCCTGCGTCAGTTCAAGTTTTTCGTCTGTCATTTTCGTCTGATTTGATGTTTGCGCAACCGCCATTGCCGCCACAGCGAGCATTGCGGATGCAATTGTTGTCCTAATTTTCATACCTTAATTATATTTCGTTCGGAATGTTGCAATTTGACTAAAGCCGTGTGCAAACTGTTTCACGCTGCAAAGATATACATTCCCTACCGTAACAAATGTAAACGTTTTACGGTATAAACAACCATTGTTACGGTATTTTGCGCCGCCGTTTCTACTCCCCTGCACGGCCTGTCCGGGGCACTGCCAGACGCCTGCTACGGGCAGGCACGCAACCAACACCGATGCGAAAGGCGGTTCATCCGCAAATCTGTTGGATGGTTTTTATTCTATTTTCAGTAAATAATCGT
>ENA-ORSY01000410-ORSY01000410.1-human-gut-metagenome-genome-assembly--contig:-NODE-410-length-44326-cov-5.143254_pt1 | contig 44326 bp, 30 predicted proteins | sample MGYA00242193_ERZ509160 | MGnify/ENA primary metagenome ERZ509160 (study PRJEB26280, sample SAMEA2338670) | human gut metagenome | biome: human gut; feature: human-associated habitat; material: faeces...
CGGCGCTTCCTCCCCTGCATAAATGCAGGGGTTTCCGCGCCGAATTTCTATGAATAAACCTTCTCTGATTGCTGCAGCAGTGGCTGCTGTTTTGACAACCATCGGACAGGGAGCGACAGCGGCTCCTTGGACTCAAGCCCGCTTGGACAAAGTCATCGGTGAGCAGGCAAGCGGCGAAGAACCTGTTTTGCAGGATATTGCTCTGAAGCTTGACCAAAGCCAAATTCAGTCCGGTGCTTCTGCCGCAGCGGTGGTGGTTGACGGCACTCGGAGTGCCTCGGCAAGCCGAAACAGTTTGACGCTTGCGTTGAGCGAGGATTTTTCCCTTGCTGAGCTTGCCGCAGCCGAGGTGTCTGCTCTCGGTGAGGATCAAACGGCTCAAACGTCGGCTCAAGCTTCCGACAACATGTTGAACGTGCAGGCGCAGAACGTTACGGCTTCCGGCCGATGGACTGGAGCTTCGGTTGAGTCGAGTTCAAATGCACTTGCCCAAGGCAACGGACTCAATGTGACGGCCGAAACGCTTGACGTTTCGTCGAGGGGAGAAAGTACGGGCTTTTACGGCTCGGTCGTTGACGGTTCGACAGGCACGGCGTCCGGCTCATGGGTAACGATGAGCGTCGGGACAGCGGAAGCTCGGGAGATGCAAGTCGCCGGGGCTCATGTGACCGGCGTATCGGCAGAAGCTTTGAATAACAAAGTCACCGTTGGTATAGATGAGAATGCGGTTGAAGCATTGTTGCTCTATGGCGGTCGCGCCACGGTACAGCCGACTTCCGGCCCCGAACAGGCAGCCACACAGGCCATTGCTTCAAATAATGAAGTCACGGGAGTTATCGGAACCGTCCATGGAGATTCGGATATCACCGTCTCTGCGGGCAGGGCCGAGGCTACCGGGCAAGATGCCGTTTCGGTTGCCGACGGTAACAGCACAACAATTGAGATTGCCGTTTCGTCGTTTGGTCCGATCCTTGACATTCAAGGAGGGGTGTCAAGTGCCGGAAGCGAAATGGGCGATCCGCTGTCTCTCTCCGCGCAGGCCAGTGCTTCAGGCAACATAGTCACGGGCCGTCTCGGCAGCATCAGTGATTCGGACATCGCTATGGTTGCGGGCAGTGCCAGGGCCAATGCGCAGAATGCCGTTTCCGTTGCCGACGGCAATCGCTTGGCATTTGATGTTTCCACCTTAGTATCGAATCCGGTCTTTTTAGTTACAGGAGGCGAGTCCGTAGCCGGAACCACGTACGGCAGTTTACTGCCTTTGTCCGCGCAGGCAAGCGCTTCGGGCAATGTGGTCACGGGGACTTTCGGAAGCATCAGGGATTCGGACTTGGCTATGGCTGCGGGCAATGCCCGGGCCTATGGGCAGGATGCCGTGTCATTTGCCGGAGGCAATCATCTGACATTTGAGACTGCAACTTCGGTATCGAACTCCACTTTGGAGTTTTACGGAGGTTATTCAGCGTCCAAAAGTGCAAGCGGCGATCTGCAGTCCGCACAGGCAAGCGCTTCGGGCAATAAGGTGTCGGGACGTTTCGAAAGTGTCAGTGATTCGACCATAGCCATGTTTGCCGGCAGTGCCGCGGCCAACGGACAGAATGTGGTTGCCCTCGCCGATGGCAATCAATTGGATTTGGAGATCTCTTCTTTGTCATCCGGTGAAGACTTTTTATTTTCAGTTATCGGAGGTAACTCAGTAGCTGACAGCTTAAGTGTCGCGTCGCCGTCAGTATCTGCTCAAGCAAGCGCTTCGGACAATGAGGTATCAGCACGTTTCGAAAGTGTCAGTGATTCGACCGTATCCATGGTTGCCGGCAGTGCCGCGGCCTACGGACAGAATGCGGTTGCCCTTGCCGATAGCAATCACCTGGATTTGGAGATCTCTTCTTTGTTATCCAGTGGTGAATTTTCAGTTATCGGGGGTAACTCAGCAATTGGCAGCTTAGGCTTCGCGTCGCTGCTATTGTCTGCTCAAACAAGTGCATCGGGCAATGAGGTGTCGGGACGTTTCGAAAGTGTCAGTGATTCGACCATATCCATGGTTGCCGGCAGTGCCGCGGCCTATGGACAGAAAGCCGTTTCGTCTGCCGACGGCAATCGTCTGACATTTGAGGTTGCAACCTCGGTGTCGAATTCCATGCTGGAAGTTCAAGGAGGCCTTGCAATGGCCGGAGGTGAAAGCGGCGATTCACAGTCCGCACAGGCAAGCGCTTCGGGAAATCTGGTGACGGGAGTCATCACGGGTTCTTTCGATCAGTCTTCAAGTCTGGGAATTAGCGGCGGACGAGCAATGGCGGTTGCAGAAGATTCAACAGCGGTTGCCGACAACAATCGGGTTCAATTGAGTCTGGAAGGTGTCGCTGCCGACGGTTCCATTTCACTTCTGTTGTCCGGCGCTGTTGCGCAGGCACTTACGAGAGCTGCTGCCGGAGGCAATCTTGTGGTTGTCTCAGGGAAGGATACGGCGGTAAAGACGGTAGACGGCACACTTTATGGGGCACAAGTGACGCTTCAACGCTCGGGTGCCGAAAGTTCGTACGCGGACGCTTCCGGCAACAGGGTCGAAGTTTCCGGTATTAAATTGACCGGTTCGATCACCGGAGCTCAGGTTCGCAATGAAAATCAATCGGGCTCGGCCAACGCTGAGGGCAACGTTGTCGTGATTTCGAACTCCACAATCGAGGACAACGTGACCGGTGCGAATCTCTTGGGTTCTCACATCAATGCCAGCGGCAATACGGTGATTTTGGGTGAGGGTACGGTTGTTAACGGTAATGTAACCGCTGTTGTCGGCGCCAATGCCGAGTTGGCCCGTTCATCCGGGGGCGAGTTTTCAAGTACATACGGCGATAACCGGGTGGTGATGAACAACGCGACGGTCAAGGGCACTGTCAGCGGGGTGTCGTCGAACTCCGGCTCATTGCCCGTGGATATGCAGACTGCCGGAAACACTCTGGTTCTTGCCGGGCACAATGAAGCGGGCACAATCGCCGGCTTTGAAACGCTGGATTTGACGCTGTCTGAGCAGAACAAAACGCAAAGCGTCTTGACGCTCACGGACGGTGAGTCGACGCTCAGCGACGCCACCATCGTGATTCGCGGTGCTGATGTGCTTGAGCAAGGCAAGCTGATTGAAGCTATTGACGGAGCAGGTTTGTCGGTTAAGGATGCCACTGTTGAACTGCGAGGGACTTTTATCAAGAAAGTCGCGCAAAACGTTGACTTTACCGTCACGGAAGGCGAAGGCAACGGTTTGACGACCGACTCGGACGTGTTTACTTCGGCCAAGGTACAGGCGACTGAATCGGCTTCGAGCTTGAGTGAGTCGCTTCTCGGCACGGCTGCCTTTGTGCGCCAGGGGGCCGAGTTTGTGGCCGACGACGGTTTGGCGGCCATGGAATTTGCCGCCCGCAGCAAACAAGGTCTCAACGCCTTTGCGGTCATGCAAGGGAGCTCCATGCACTACGACGCGTTGTCAGGCGTGGATGTTTCGGGCTTTACGCTGCTTGCCGGCGCCGCAGTGCAGCAAGGCAATCTTACCTTTGCGAGCTTTGTGGAAAGCGGATGGGGCAATTCCGAGGGCGACATCGCCAAGAACAGTACCGATCTGAGTTACTTTGGCGTCGGCTTGGCGGCCCGTTATCGCTTTGAGAGCGGCTTTTACGGCGAGGGTGCCGTTCGCCTGGGGCGCGCCAGCAGCGACTTTGCCGCCAGCTTTGTCGAAGATGGTGATCGCGCTCGTTATGAGTCTGACGTCTTCTATGCCACCATGCACATGGCTGCGGGCTACGAACTACCGCTTAACAATTTCGTGACGGCCGACATGTATGCGCGCTACACGTTCTCCTTCCTAGACAACGACTCCGTGGATTTGAACGATGCGGCGCAGTCCCGAGCCGAACTCGATTCGGTGGTTGCGCATGCGCTTCGCATCGGAGCGCGCGTCAAAGGCGGCTTTACGGACGCCGTCAACTGGAAGGCGGGCATTGCCTACGAACACATGTTTGATGGAGCAGCCGGCGGCACCGTTGACGGGGTTTCGATTACGGAAGCTGAAATGGACGGCGGCAGCGTCATCGGTGAACTGGGTGTTTCTGTGAAGCCCGGCAGTGAAACGAGCCCCTGGACGCTGCAGTTTGCCCTCAAGGGTTACGTCGGCGAACGCGAGGGTGTGAGCGGCAACGGGATGTTGGTCTACAGCTTCTGATCGATTGATTGTGCGGAAATCGAAACGCAGGAAGCTCTTCGGATTGACCTGAGGAAAGATTTTTAAGAAAGGAAACATCGATGTTGATTGAGAGCTTACGTACGAAACGCACGCTTTTGTCGCTCGCGGTCGCGGCGGCACTCACTCTGTCGGTTCAGGCCAGTGCCGCCGATACCTTGCAAGGCAAAGTCGTTGCGGACGAGGCGCCCAACTATTCCGCTCAGTTGGGTAAACAGTACTGGGTGCTCACGGGAACCGAACAAACGGCGGAAAGCAATGCGTTGACGATCAACGACGCCAACGGCACCGTTCAGCTGCCGGACCAAATTCCGGTCTCGCACATTTATCTGTCCGAGGCCGACAAGGCCGTTGCAAACGGCAATCAAATGACGGTCGGAGGACAAACCTCCACTTTCGCTTCTGCTGTTTTGGTAATGAACGTCTGGGCGGACAATGTCGATTCGCTTGAGGCCGACGCAAACAAAGCGACGTTGAACACAAGTGCTGATGCGGCCGGAAGCTATGCTTTTTCGAACATTTTTGCCACAAGGATCGGCGAAGCGACGATCCGAAACTCCGAGACGATGATCAATGATGTTGAGATCAACGTGACCGTCGATCCGTCCGGCGTGTCACTGGAGGACCTCGGTGCGTTCTGGGCCTGGGGGGCTTATGTCGACAACCTCAGCGCCGAGGCGGGAATGACAAGTTCCGTGCATTTTTCGGGGAACAGCCTGACGTTAAGCGACACGAAAATTGCTGCACCGAAGGAGATGTATGTTGACGGTGTCATGACTGAGCAGGTGAACACGGTTGTTGCAGAAGACAACCGATTAGTTCTTGAAAATCTGACGATCACCACGGACACAGGTTATTTTCGCGGTGTGACCACGGTCGGTGCCGACGAGGCTCAAATTGACCGAAATAAAACGACGGTGACGGATCTTACCTTTTCATCGACGGATTTTGCCTATGTCGAGGGCATGGAGGCCTATGACTTCGGTCGGGCTGAGGCCGCAAACAATACCTACATAGCTGACGGGATTGAGCTCAACGGCAGCGACTTGATTCTTAGCGGCGGTTGGTTCCAAGACGGCGATTCGGCGGTCTTTGCCAACAATACGGTCAATATTGCCGACGTCACCGCGGGAAGCGTATCGGGAGAATTGCTCACGGTTTACGGCATTCAGACAAGGGATGTGGCCGATGTGACGGCCAATGCGACGACGGTCACGCTGGACAAAATCACATTGTCGCCGTGGGATGCCGGCTCTTCCTACGAGACCGAGAGTTTGTGGGCCCGTGCGGTGTCGGTGTCCGATGCCGAAACGGTATCGGCAAGCGGCAATCTCCTGTCGGCCCATGATGTGCACGTCCACTCGGCAATTCTTTCGGCGGCGTACGTGAGCGGTGAAGACACCGCGTCGGTCTCGTTGATCGGCAACAAGGTCGAGCTGAGCAATTCCGAGACGATGCAAAGTACGGATTTTGAAAACGGTCTGACGATTTACGGTGCGCGCGCTGCGATAACCGGCAACGCCGAAATCTCCCGCAACGCAGTGTCGGTGAAGGATGTGACGGCTGCGGATCTGCGTTTGTACGGCGGCCGTTATTGGGCGATCGGCTCGACACAAAACGCTTCTGTTGTGATGAACGGCAACCTGCTTGAAGTAGAAAATGTCACGAACACCGGACCGGAGGCCGATCTTTGGGCGGCGCGCGCCGGTTTGGGGGACGAGGCTTACCATAGCGGTGCGGACATCTCAACGGTTACGCTGCAAAACAATCGGGCTCGCGTTTTGGATTCCGACTTTGCCGGTCAGTTTGGAGTGGCGGGAGCCGAAGTTGATATCCGCGGCAGCGCTGTCGTTTCAAACAACGCTGTGCAGCTCCGCAACGTAACGGCCGATCGTTTCTCTGCTCTTGGCGCGAGTTATGTGGGTTATGAGATGGCTGATCAAGCCGATGTGGTGATGAACGGCAACACGCTGATTGCCGAAGGTGTGACGGCAAGCGATTACGCTCAGTTTGTTGCCGCACGGTCGTTCTTTACTGACGGCGATGAAGAAGTCTACGGACAAAACATCCTGATGCAGGGCAATCGGCTCGAGATGACGGACGCGACGCTTTCGGGCGGGAGCTCTGTGATGTCGGTCAGTGCCACGGACGCCGGTGAAGCGCGGGCGCTCAACAATACGCTTGAGGTTTCCGGACTTACCGCCCGCAATGATCAGGGCACTGCGGTGACTAATGTCGTAGCGGCCCATCTTGATGCGACGCAGGCTGTGGCTGAAAACAATGCGACGGTCGTCGAGGATTCGTCGTTCACAGGGACTACGAGGTTGTGGGGCGTGCGACTGGTGGCTGAAAACCAGGGGATTGCTTCGGGAAACCACGTTGCTCTTTCCGGGACGAAGTTCTCCGGATCGAGTAATGTCGCAACGGTCTTACTTGGCGCAACGCAAGCTGAGACTGAGAACAATGCGATGCTCGTTGAGGATTCGTCGTTTACAGGGACCACGAGTCTGTTAGGCGTGCAACTGGCGGCTGAAAAACGGGGTGTTGCTTCCGGAACTAGCGTTTCCGTTTCCGGGGCGACGGTCTCCGGATACGGGCTCATTGAGGCGGTGTCCGTTTACAGCCAAGACACGGTCGAAGTCAACAATTCGACACTGCTCTTGAGCGATGTCAGCATGGATGGTGAACCGGCTCTGATTGCCGGCGTCGATAGCTCAGGTAAAACCGTTTCGGTACAAAACACCCTCGTGCAGGCAACCGAGGTTGATATTCAAGACAATAAGGAGCTTAAGGAGCGCAACGTGCTGGCCGGCGTTTCGGCATTCATCACCAACGACGGCGGTACATTCACAGACAAGAACACCGTCGTGTCGGTGAACAAGTCTGATATCACTAACGGGTATGTAGCCGGCACTCTTGTGGCGTTGGCTGACGGCGGTCAGGTTGAGATCAATAACCAGACGGTCGTGGTCTCCTACAGCACGGTCGACGACGTGTACGGCACGGGCATTGTCGCTTCCGGTAACGTGAGTGCGCGTATCAACAATCAAACGATCGTTTTGGATAACGCAACCGTTGTGGGCGGTGTGTACGACGTTTCCATTAAAAACGGGACTTCGACACGCAGCGGCAATGACGTTGAGCTCACCAACAGCCGTTTGCAACTGTCCGGCATCAACGAGGTGGGCTCCATCAGCGGCTTTGACACGATTGGGCTCAATGTCACTGAGGCGAATAAGATGAATGCCGTTTTGACCGTCAAAAAGGCGACCGGAGGGCAAACGGAATTCGACGGAGTGACGATCGAAATCGCCTCCGACGATTTCCTTGACAGTTCCGACACGTATCAGCTCATCAATGTTGAGGGCGGAAAATATACGTTCAAGGATTTGACCGTCAAGGAAAGCCACACCTTCATCGAGACGACATACACAGCCGACGGTGATGTAGTACTGGGTAACGGTGAGAACCTTACGAGCGAGAATAATCTGTTCAATAACAAGACCGTGAAAGCCACAGAAAGCTCCAAGACGCTTGCCGAGTCTCTGCTCGGTACGGTGGCTTTCATCAACCAAGGCGCCGAATTCATTGCCGACGAGGGCATTGCGGCGATGGTGGATGCGGCCAAGCTGGGCGAAGTGACAGCCTTCGGCGTGATGCAGGGCGGATCAACGCACTACAACACGGGCAGTTACGTGGACGTTGACGGCGTTACCTTTATGGCCGGCGCCGGCTTGAGAGTCAATCCGAACTGGACGATGGCCGGTTTCATTGAAGCCGGTTGGGCCAACAGTGCCGGCCACGTGGAAGGCACGCGCGGCGACGGTGACCATGAATACTTCGGTGTCGGTTTTGCCACGCGTTATCAAACCGACGGTGTGCTGTATGTCGACGGCTCGCTGCGAGCGGGTCGCGCGACGACTGAATTTGCGGGCCGCTACGGGCAGGATTCGGCCAGTTACGACGCCAAGAGTCTCTACATGTCGGCGCACGTCGGCCTGGGGGCCCTGTGGGATCTCAGCGAGAGCCTGAAGCTTGATACGTATGCGCGTTACATGGTCACGTATCTCGATGACGACGACGTGAGTCTGAATAACCGCTACAACGATAAGCTTGACCTGGACAGCACCGTGACGCACGCAGTCCGTGCCGGAGCTCGTCTCTTGGGTGACTTTAACGACTACGCCTCCTGGAAGGTGGGAGCCGCCTACGAGCACGTTTTTGACGGCGACGCCGAAAGCGCGGTGAATTCCTTCAGTCTCGACGTACCGAGCCTGGAAGGCGACACGGGTGTCTTTGAATTGGGGCTGCGCATCCGTCCGTCGTTGGAGAGCAACTGGGCGGTGGACCTCGGAGCCAAGGGCTATGTGGGTGACCGGGAAGGCGTCACGGGGAATATGACCGTGCGCTACAGCTTCTAAACCGCTGCAAAACGGACACAGGAGGACAAAGTGATGAAAAACAAAGTAATCGGTTTGTCAGTGGCCTTGACTCTGGCAACGCTGATGGTCGGTTGTGCCAACGTGACGACAGGACAGCTTCATGCACCGCTCGAAGTCATGCCGACGGAAGTCTGCATTATTCGCAATCCGCAAGTGACGATTGATGCGGCCATTCCGTCTCTGCAGTCGGCTTTACAGCGTCGAGGCATCAAAGCCACCGTTGTGGATGATGTCGGAGCTTGCCGTTCGGAATACCGTTTGAGTTATGTCATGCGGCGTTCTTGGGACGCAACGACTTATCTCGGACTGGCTGAGCTGACGCTATACAGAAACAACGCCATTGTTTCGACGGCTAAATATAAGGCAGGGAGCATGACGCTGACAAAGTGGGGCAAGACCGCCGAGCGAATCGACAAAACGGTCGGCAAACTGCTCGGAGAACCTGACTGATCGTTAGTCGCTCGTCCGATTGAGTCTCTCAAGCGCCGCTTCGCGAAACACTGGCGGCGCCGGGATTTCCTTCAGCCGACTGTTTAGAAGTGTTTTGTCCAACGCAAAGCGGCGCCCCAGCGCTCGTTGCCTGCGTCGCCGAGCTCGCTGTCAAGCAGCAGTGCAAATTCGTGTCCGGAAGTTGAGTTCCAGCCGAGTTTGCATTGCGCAGCGACGGCGTGGCGGTTGTCTAAGAAATCAACGTGGGTTTCGTCGCGGATTCCCGACCAGGTGTACGTTTCGTTTCCGTCAATGTGAAAGCGATTGCGGTAGGCGAGGTGGCCTTCGAAGGAGACATTGCCGGTCGGGGCGGCGCTGTTGCTCGTTTTGAACGCAAGGCCGGCCTCAAGGGCTGCGACGCTCAGAAGTTCGTTGTCGAATTCCTGAGCGACAAGAGAGTCGGATTCACGGATGCTGTCCCGGTTGATGCCGTCCCAACTCAGTTGAGCATAGGGCATCAGCGAGAGCGAAAGCTGTTCGGGTTCGAATTTGCGGCCGATGCCCAAAGAGGCTCCCAAACTGACGGCGTGCGCTGTCGTGTCAAGCCGCTTTGTCGTGCCGAAATCGCTGACGTACCTGGTGCGATCCTCAACGCCGTATCCGAGAAGCGCCTGACCGAAGAGGCGCACTCCGCGTCCGAATTCCCGTACTGCCGAAACGCTCGCGAAAACGCCTTGCGCGTCGCCTTTGTCCGTTCCGGAGAGCTCGACATCGTCATAATAGGCTCCGACTTTCCAGCCCAACGCCCAGTCGCCGAAGCTGCGGCGCGCACCGGCTGAAAGAATGGTGCGCGTACTTTGGAAGGATTTCGCACCGTCCATGTTGGCCCGCTCGACGACAAGCGAAGCTTCTGGAATGATCTCCGTGGCATATAGATCGGTCATCGGCGAGAGCGCCGAAATTTCCCGCAGGCGCACCGATCTTGACAATGCGGCTGCATCGAATGCCAAATGCGAAGCCGGTTGGGTCGAGTCAAAGGTTTTTGCCAAAGTCGAAGCCGCCAGGAAGCGGTCGCTTTCATCGGCCGCAGCGGTCAGGTTTTCGGAAAGAATGTCCACAAAGCCCGCAAATTCGGCGGCGGTTCCCGAAAGAATGCCGTCGGCTTGGATCACGGCGTCCAGTCTTTGAGCTCGACGCATGGCTTCTTGCGTAAGCGACGCGGTGCGGCCGACAAGTTGCATGCTGTCATGCACACGGTGCAGCGTAAAGTTTCCGTCCGTATCCGTTTCGAATGTAAACGTAATGCCCCCTCCCCAAGAGAGGTTGGCCTGTCTGACCTGCTCAAGGATTTCGGATCCTTCCTCCAAATCCGGGAAAAAGAGTGTCGGACTCAGGCTCATTGAGTGGTCCACGTATTGGCCCGTGCGAATCGTAATGTTCAGAGGGCCGTCGGCATTGTTTTGCGAGCCCAAAAGTTCCAGAGAGAAAGCTTGAGACGAACTGAGAACGCGAATTTGGTCGATGGTGTGCTCGCCGACATCCAGCACAAGAGATGAGCCCGCTTGCAGCTTCAGTTGATCCCGGACGTAGAACGTACCGATTCGAGTCTCGGGGTTAAGGTCGTCGCCGGGCGAGAGCGTGCCGCGCGATGTCAGCTCTCCGACGACACCGCATCCGGCCACAGTCGCCGAAGCATCGGACTGAACTTCACCGTCAATGATGCCGTTGACAACCAGCGTGGCCCCGTGGATGACGTCGGTCGAGCCGCTGTAGGAGGCGTGTCCGGTCATCACGAGGGTGCCGGCGGAAGAAACAACGCCGTTCTCGCCGAGTGTCCCGGAGACAACAAGCGAAACCGGAAGATCGGCATTGTCCGGCTCTTGGGTCTGAGCGCTTGAGCCTTCGTACGGCCGACCGTTTGCAATGGCTTCGTTGTAGGCCTTTAGCTCTTCTTCAGTGGTGATATGCAGCGTCGGATTCCAACGGACTTCGTCAATGTCGTTGGTAAAGTAACTTACCCCGTTACCCGCAAGATTGAGCGTGTAGGCAATTTGCTCCTTTCCGTTGAGTCCCGTTTCGACGGGAAGTTGCCAAGTGTTGCTCGCGGAGTCCCAGCGTGCCATGCGATTGACATTGAGTTCGGCAATGCCGCCGACGGCGCTTGCCGCGTCAAGAAGTCCCGCACCGATGGCGTACTCGACAATGACGCAATGCTCCTTGAAATATGTCTTCCACTCTTCGTAGGCCTTATAGACAGCTTGCCTGTAGGCTTCCGGGTCCATGTCCCAATCGGCGTCTTCGAGTGTGCGTTCAAGCCAGTCGCCGGCAGCGCGTTCGGCGGCCAGTTCCTTGAGCGCATCAATGTCGGCTGTTGTTTCGCCGGCGCTTCCCCAAAAGACAATGGCCGCCGATTCCTGATAGACGTTGGTTTCGTATTCGCCGGTTTCAATCGAATAGCCGGGGGAGGCGACGGAAAAATACAGTCTGCCGCCGAACTGCCAATGGTAGTCGGCATTTTCGTGCGTCGGATCCGTTTGGGAACTCCCCGGATGAATCGAAATGACGTCGAATTGACCGTCGCGCGGTTTTTGAGCGGTTGAGAGTACCGTGTCGGCCAATTGAGAAGCGCTCATCCAAGGAAAAGCCTGTTGTACGAGCGCAAGCGTGCCGCTTACATGCGGCGCGGCCATGGAGGTGCCGGTCATCTGCACGGTCCCGTTGCCGCTTCCCGCTTGGGCGCTCACAATATCGGTGCCCGGTGCGGCAATGGTCCACAACGAGGCAAAAAGCCCTTGGTTGGAGGCTTCTACGACACCGGAATTGCCGTGGATGAAGTGGCCTTCTTCAAACAGATGGTCGGATTCGATGTTGACGACGTTGATGAAGTGCCCGGCCTTTGCCGGATCGCGCATCTGCTGCAGCAACGGGTCGGCCGGAGCCAGCCCGCCCTGATTGCCCGCAGCAAAAACGAGCAGTTTGTCTTTTTCAACGGCTGACGTGAATATATTGTTGAAGGCTTGCGTCACGTCCTGCACATCTCGATATTCGTACAAACCGCGCACCCAACCCCAGGAGTTGCTGTAGATCTTGACTTCCGGGTGTGTCTCGAACGCTTGCTGGTAGAGCTCGACCGCCTCATCGACAACGCTCGGTCCGCGAAGCGTTGAGGAAAGCAACAGCAGCGAAACATCCTTGGCAACGCCGTAGTTGACGGATGCGTTGCCTGATGCGATGCCTGCCACATGCGTGCCGTGACTTTGCTGAGATTCGTTAAGGCCGGTGCCGACTGTTTCAAGGTACGGATCGCTGTAAAGCTTGATGATGTCTTTGCCTTCAAACGCTTGATGCGAGGTATCAAACCCAGAATCCATGATGCCGATGCGAACGCCCGCTCCGGTAAAGCCCTGCGCATAGGCTCCGGCGGCACGAATAGCGTCCAGATTGGGATTGCCGGTGGGTTCGGCGCAGACCGACAGTGGGCCCAGGACGGCGCAAACTGCCATAAAGACGCAAGTGTGTTTGAGAGTCAAATGAGGCATGACGCACCTAGCAAGACAACCGAGACGAGAATAAAACGCCTTTCGAATCAAGCTCAAAGTATGTCAAAGAAATGCTGTCTCGAACAGATTGTTCGCTCGAATGGTTATCCTCGGCGATTATGCGAAGGAAAGCGTCAAGATAACCGGTCGTTGTTGGAATCGAAAGAACCGTTGGGCGCCTGACTGACCTCACGGAATCCGTGGGTGCTCAGAGCGAACAAACGTCAAAAGGCGTGCGGTAGATTTGGCGCTTTTTGATAAACGGTACGATCCTTGAGTTTTTCGATTTGAGCAGGAGTCAGACTGCTGATTAATGGGAAAGGCGAGCAATGTTTCACAGGCCTTACTCGAGTCGCTGACAAAGCGAAAATTTTTAATATAACAAAAAGCCTCGCCCGAACTCGTCAAACGGTGGGCGAGGCTTTTCCGGAATCTCAGGATGTCCTCACAGGGAAATTTTTTGTCGATCCGAACAGCAGGGATTGTCCGATGTGATCCAGAGAGACTTTTCGTTGAGATCCATTGCCATGGCATAGACCGTACACAGGCGCTTTCCTTCCGGATCGGCAAGATCCTCATGGCTGCAGACGGAATCAGGGAAGTTTGCGTGATCCGAGAGATACTCGAACACTTTTTCGACGGTGTACCGGCTATTAAATGCCCTGCACAATCTCTGCAGACGATTCAATCGTACAAATGTATCCGTGAGGTCGCGTTTAAACGTATCCGCGCCCCGAAGAATCGGAGACAGATAGTGATTGGTGTGACAAAGCGGTTCACTGATCGGCATTAGAACATCAAAATTTTCCGGCGTGAATTCCACGCTCATCAGAAAGCCCGATGCAGAACCCAGAACAAAACAACCGGATCCGGCACGCTGTGGCTTGGCAATCTGGTCAAGGGCATTGCTGATGGTGTCCTGTCCAAGAATCTTGCGATACATGATGTGCAGCGGAACTCCGATGGTACCGTGACCGACACTCAGAGCATTCAGGCAGACACCAATGCCATGAGCGTTGAGTCCCTTGCCGCCGATCATGCCAGCTTCCGCACAGATAATGGCGTCCGGCTCTGTCGGCGATTTCACCTTGAGAACAACAGCGGCAGCACGGGATCCTGCCAACCAGTCCCAGGTTTGTCCGAGCAGCGTATGACCGTTTTCTGTCAATTCGGGAAGCACACCGAAGGCCGAACATCCATCGGGTTGAGCAAACAAAACTTCGCTGCGGCAGTTGATCGTAAGGATGTCCTCATAGGAAATGCCGCAAGACTGCGCAATGGCACGCATCTCTTCAATGGCCCAGGGCAGATAGTTCCGGATGCAAGGCTCAAAACTTTTGGCAACAACCCTGGCCTTTTCCCATGAAACACCGTAGGCCTGAAACAGCGACGTATAGAAGTCAATGTTGATGCGGATCTTTTCGCTTGCGGCTTCTCCGTATTGCCGGCCGCGCTCTGCCGCGGTACCCGACAGCGTGATCAGAGGGAAATGAGCCATGACTTGCTCCTCAATCTAGATGGATTTGACTTGAAGCATTCTATGGTGCTCAACCATCCTGTCAATAGTTGTTGTCATATTGATGTGACAACTATAGACATAGAAAGAGGTCGCTTCGTAGACTCGAGACGTTTCGAATAACGTAGAAAAGGAGTGGCCAAATGGTGACAGCAGATCAAAACGCCCTGTGCGAAAAAATTGCTGCGCTGGCTGACAGTATGCAGCCTGAGCTCTTGAAGTTTCTTGAAAAAGCCGTCAATCAGGATAGCGGCAGCTACGACACAGAAGACGTCAATGCGTTCGGCGTTTTTCTGACTGATGCCTGCCGCAAACTTGGTGCAGATGTCCTCGTGCATGATTCTTCAGTACACGGTAATCCAATTGCCTGCGCTTTCAATTGCAAAACTGATGATGACACGCGCCGTGTGCTGATGATCTGTCACCGCGATACGGTGTTTGAGCACGGCACCGCCAAAGCCCGTCCCTTTACCGTCAAAGAGGGCCTTTGCCACGGTCCGGGCTGCGCTGACATGAAAGGCGGCATTACGATCGGCATTCACGCTGTGAAGCTGCTGAAGTCACTGGCTGATCTTGCGGGTGATGTGCCGCTGGAAATCGTTTTTTCCTCGGACGAAGAAATCGGCTCGGAAGCATCGGCTCAATTCATTACCTCGCGTTGCAGAAAAGCAAAGGCAGCCTTTTTCCTTGAACCGGCTCGCCCCGGTGGGGAACTCGTTACGGGCCGGGATGGCGGAGATCTTCTCACACTGGAAGCTTTTGGTCATTCAGCACACGCAGGTAACTCCTTTGGCGAGGGTATCTCTGCGATTTACGGTATCGCCGAAGTGATTTCGGAGTTCGCAAAACTTTCCGATGACGTAGCTGGCTATAGCTGCAATGTTGGAACAATAGAAGGCGGAACCGGCGCCATCATCGTTCCGGATTATGCAGTTGCTCGTATTTACACGCGCTTTTCCACGCTCGAGCAACGTGAGTATCTCCTAAAAAACTTCACCGAAATCTGTGACCGTCACAGTCACGACGGTCTCAAGGTAACGATCAGTAAACCGGTGGGCTTCCTGCCCTTTATTCCTAACGATGCCAACCGAGCACTTTTTGATCTGGTGCACGAGGTCGGGACCAACTACGGACTTGATCTCAAAGGCATTTGCGTGCGCGGAGCAGCTGACGCCGGCATTGCTTCCTGCGAGGGTGTTCCCACGATCTGCGGCATGGGCATAGTGGGCGGCAATCTTCATACCGACCGGGAGTATGCCGTGGCGTCGTCTCTTTCCGAACGACTGAAGGTTCTTGCAACAGCTCTTGTGTTTGCAAACGAACGGTTTGACTGACATGCCCTCCCAAAACAATCCAAGGAGAAAACAATGACAACACAAATGATCGTGGCGCAATGCCTGATGGCTGTTGTGCTGCTATTGATGATTACGGGCAAAACGCCACTGTACCTGACTGCAATTCTTGGCTCCACCGTGGTTGCGCTCGGTGCCGGATTTCCGATTACAGGCAAGGAAGGTGTGACACTTACCAAACTTGTGAGTTCGGGGCTCATTGGTGTGATTGCCGATATGACAGGCGTGTTGCTCTTTATCGGTGTTCTGGAAGCCACCGGATACCTCGCAGCCATTGTGCGCTGGGTTATCCGTGTTGGAACACGGTTTGGAGGCGCCCCGGGTGTCATTGCAGCAGGCGCCGTTTCAAGCGGCATTATTGGCATGCTCACCGGTTATGCTCCTCCGATCGTCACGGGTGCCATCGCTTGCCCTGCAGCTGTCAAAATGGGTATGGATCCTAACCGCGCAGCTGGCTCTCAGGGCCACGCCGGAATTCTTGGCAATTTCGGTGGCTTTACCCATCCGACGCAGGTGGCACTGATCGGAACGGCAGGCATTGGCTTCGGTCTCATTAACGTTGCCGGTGTGATAACTGCGCTCACGGTGATCGGCGCAGCATTTGTGCGTAACTATTTCAAGATGAAGAGGGAAGGCAAGCTTCTTTCTCCCGAAGAGGCTGAAAAAATTCTTGCTCAGACTGAGGAAGCAGACAACAGGAAAATTTCCGCCGGAAAAGCCTTTATCCCGTTCCTGCTGCTGATGATTGGCTTTGCAGTGGGCTTCCCGGTCTTTATCGTCGGTATTGCCTGCGGTGCTCTGACCATCGTGATGGCACGAATCTCCGCATCTCAAGGCGAACAGTTCATGCTCGACGGTCTAAAGCGCATGTCCATTCCGCTGGTTGCCACAATTGGTTTCGTTTTCATGGGTTCCGTGATTCAGGCAATCGGCATGACCCAGACAATCAATTTAATTCTCAAGCCTTTCCTTGATATTTCACCGATTCTGGTAATGGTCCTTGTCTCGTGCTTTGCCGGAACTGTGACACAGTCTTATTCGGCTTCTGGTGCTCTGACGATCCCTCTGATGCCCGTTGTGATTGCCGCCGGTGCCTCTCCGCTTGCGGCCTGCATCGCGGCCTGCGGTCCTGCGGCTATTTTCCAGCACTTCCTTACGGGCGGTCCGGTTGCCAATCTTCCCACTCTGATCCCCGTGACACCGGGTTCCAACCTAAAGGATGCGAACCTTTTCCAGCGACCGAATCATCTCTGTGGCCTAGCAATGTGCACAGTGCTTGCGTTCATTGCGAACATATTCTGATTGAAAGTCATGAACTCAACTGATCAGTAATTCGGCGGGGCGGCGTTGCAACTCTTGAGCAGCGCCGCTCTTTCGTTTATCGTGGGAGATCTTCTGTGAAATTCTCGGGACGACTCAACGATATGCTCGGTAGCGGACAGCGAACACTCGGCACCCAGGTCTTTGACGATCTTTTTTCCAAAATCACAACGCGCCAGTGGAGAGAAGGCGAGAAACTACCTTCAGAAACAGATCTTGCCCGTCACTACAACGTTTCAAGACCTGTCATCCGGGCAGCTATTCAGGAACTCCGTGCTCAGGGTTTTGTCACGACAACCAAAGGTCTGGGCACTTTTGTCAAGCGTTGCAATTACGACCAGGTTTCTTCTATTCGGCTTTCCCAAATCAATGACCTTGAAGATATGGTGCGCTGCTATGAATATCGAATTGCTTTGGAAGGAAAAATGGCATACTGGGCAGCCTTGCGCTGCAATGCAGCCGACCGGATTGAACTTCAGCGGGCGTTTGATGCAACAGAAGCAGCGTACGAGAAGAGCGAGAGGTTGGCGCTCGATACCGATTTTGTTTTTCATCTGACGATTGCCGAAGCAACTCACAACCGATTCTTTCCTCAGGCAATGCAAATTGTGCGTCTTCAGGCAGGGCAAGGGATGGAAAAGGTCTCTGAGTACTTCGTCGGCAATAAAGCGCGACATAGCTCAATTAAAAGTGTTGAGCACAGCCTGATCCTTGAGGGCATATTGAGAGGCGATGGCGAAATGGCCGAAGCGGCAATGGTGCTACATTTGACGCGTTCGATGAAGTGGCTCTGTGCTGACGAAAAAAACTGTTAATACCTGTTGGCATCTTGTCTTATCAAACGTCAAAGATTTTGCACTCAGAATCTTTAAACCTTCCCGTAAATGAGGGTTCTTTTGGGCAATGCATGCTAAAAACGGCCTGTCGAAGATTCCCATTCGGCAGACCGTGTCAGTTCATAAATAAATGGTTATCTGACGCTCGGCAGATAAGCAAACGCCACTTCCGTTTTAAGCGGATGCCGTTCAAGCGCCTCCTTGAGCAAAACGGGATCAACGGCGCCGGCGGCGTCCGAAAGCATGACAACGACTTTGTTGCCTTCGCGGTAGGCCTTGACCGCATGCACGATGAATTGAGCAAGAGCCGCAACCGGATTAATGGGCTTCAGAGTGGGTTCGAGAAGCGGCAACGTTTTGGCGTCGGGCCGCGGGCAACAAACAAATAACCCCTCGTGAGAGTGTTCGGTGCTGCAAGCCAGTGCACAGGCAAACGCGTCGGCTTCGGTGCGCACTGTTGTTTGCGCCGTTGCCTGAGTCCGGATCAGAGCATGAGAAACCCGATTGTCGCCTTTCATCATCGTCACGCGCATGAGACGATTGGCTAAACCTTTCCGGTTCTGGCCCAGTGCTTCCACGAGACCGTGTTGGCCCAAGCGCATCGGCGTCACATCGACAAAAAGCGTTCGGCAGTCGGCCTTTGGGGTTGAATTGACTTGACGATAGGCACGCACGCAAGACAGTGTCGCGACGAAATGACGGGCGAGCGAGGCCTTGAGACCGTGAACTTCGGCGCGCGAAAGCGTTTGCATGAAGATGCTGGTGATGCGTCCGAGACCGCAGGCGCGCTCAAGCATCCGAAACCGATCGACGCGGGCATTGCCCAGAATGCGCATGGCAACGGAAAGGCTTTCGAGCGTCAGCGGTTCGTGCGCACGAAGTACGCAACTTTGAATGCGATCAATGAGGGCTCTGGGTAAACCGCCGTCAACGCCGTCAAAAACGGTGGCGGCGGTTCTAAGGTCGCAGATTTGCTGAATGTTCCAGCGCATGCGTGCGGCCTGACGGTGCTGGGATAACTCAGGCAGCGGAGCGCAAACGAAGTTTTTATCCTTTGGTTTGTGCATCGGTTTTTCCCCAATTGATTTAAAAATACAAAAAAACTCAAACTCACGAATAACTCCTTTTGTTGAATTGAATAACAAAAGGCAGAGTCGGGTATCGATATCAGGCAAAAATGCTTGCTATCGCTTTGCATCGCTTTTGAATCCAAAAGCGAAGTGCGCAATCTAAGGGAAATCCTGTAGTTTGTAAAGAGCGAAGAGAAAAATATTTTTTTTGTGCTCAGGATTGAATTTTGACCGGAGACGTGCTAATGATCATTGCGTGAAAAGGCCTGCGGGACGGACAAAGCAGCGAGATTTGACAGAAGGCAAAAAGGTGGCGATGTGTTCGTTTTTGTTCGGTTTGAAACGACCAAAAACGAACAATAAAGAGGGGCTTGGATTTATTTTAAAGATCTGAGGTTGCAAAAAGCCTTGCCTTTTTATTTATTTCAAATAAAAAGGCATTTTTTTCGAAATATTTTGATTATTTATATAAGAAATCAAGTTTAGGTACGATATTGCAGCACTCAATTTGTATAACAAATTCGACGTCGCCGCTTGAGGTTCGCTCGAGTCAATCCTTTGAAAATACACAAAGTCGGCAAGACTACCAGGATCGGGCGCATGCTGCGACGGATTTCTTAAAAAACTGACGTTTTTATTGAAAATTTTCTCTCAAGGTCGTCGCGTCGAATTGCCGATGGGGCGAGGGATTTGCGGCGATGACGCCTACGACGGAGTCTCGGACGATCAGACGGAAAACTTTTCCGTTTTTGTTTTTCGTTGCCCTCAAATTGTCTTGACGCCCGAAAGATGCGTGTGAACAATTCGCCGCCGTGCCGAACGCCAGGCGTTTGCCCCGTCGTTCGGCCGAAGTCGAAGAAAAACCGAAGGTTCGTCTCAAAGGTGAGTCGGCGGTTTTTCCATGTAAAACCCATCCGAGGAGACGTTGCATGTTCAACTCAATGTCGGACGAAGCGCGCTTAAAGGCTTTTAAGTGGTGCTTTGTGACGGTTTTGGCCGTCTGGGCTTTGCTTTTGACCGTTGATCCCGTGCACGCCGCCGCCACGGGCGGATCGGAGTTCAAGTCCTTGTATGAACTTGTCTCCGGTTGGGCGAGAGGTTATCTGGGCAGAACCATTGCGGTGGTTTTTCTGCTCGTGGGCCTCGGCACGGGACTTATTCGCGGATCCGTTATTGCGGCGGTGACGGCGCTCGGCGCGGCAGTGGCATTGTTGATGCTGCCCACGATCGTCGATTCGCTCTTTAACGGCGCCGGCATTTAAGCAAAGCGCCGAGTGCGAAAGGCGGCCGACGGCTTTCATGCCGCGGACACTTTTCGCACTCCGCCGAGCAACCCTTTTTTTCGGAGAGACATTCAATGCAACCGGTCCTTGTGCCGAAAACGCTTGACGCGCGCTCGCGTCTTCTTTTTTGGGAGAGCGACTACGTGATCGTGGCCTTGGGCGGTTTTGTGGCCGGTCTGCTTGTGTCGGGACTCGCCGCAGGATTGATCGGCGCCGTGCTCTTTGCTTGGGGCTGGCAAAAAGCCCGAGGCGGGGGTTCAACGGCACAGGCCGTGGCGTTGGCGTACTGGCATCTGCCGGCAGACTTTTTCCTGCGCGTGCCGCAAAGCGCCAGACGTCACTTTATCGGGTAAGTCTCCGAGGCCATTGACAGAAACCGAACTCTCGACGCCGTTGATGCGTCACAAACATTCACTAAAGCGTACGCCATGCAGCGAATCATTCAGACCGTTTCGGCCGAAGCCGCCGCTCATTTGCAGATCCGACGTTCCATCGTGGCCGCTTTGGGCGTGAGTCTGCTCACGAATGCCGCTCTGGCGCTCACGTTGCTCACCAAAACCGACAACAGCCGCACGGTGGTTTTGTCGCCGGCGGCCACCCAAACATTTATCGCCACGAACGATGCCGTGAGTCCTAATCTGCTGGAATCCTTTGCGGCTCAGTCGGCGTCGATTCTTCTCAATATGACGCCGGCAACGGCCGCAGCCAACGCCGAAATCTTTCTTAAAAACGTGGCGCCGCAAGCTTATGCGGCAATGGCTGCCAACGTGCGTCGCGGCGTCTCCGAACTCATGCGCAACTATGCCTCAAGCGTTTTTTACCCCCATGCCTCTGCCGTGGACGAGACTGCCAAAAGTGTATGTCTGAGCGGCGAACGGCGCATGATGATTGCGAGTGCTGTGACCGAAACCAGCGATATAACAGTCTGTATGCGACATGTTGTAACGGCGGGACGTCTGCAGATTTCTCAACTCACCATCCGCAAAACGGAAAGCACGGATCCGGCTGTTGAGCTCTCAAACTTTATCGGTCCGGCTCGATCGATTGCTGACGCACAAGCCGAGTCCGTCGACTGAATTCCCTGAAATTCGATAAACCGATAAGGCTTTGCCCGCTATGGCAAAGCTTCGGGGATTGTTGTTGCTTTCGTTTCCTTAACAGATTACAAACAACACGTTAAATCAATGAGACGTTTTCCTTTAAAGACCGTTTTGGCCGGTCTCGTGACAGCTGCGGGACTCATCGCAAACGGCGCACAAGCCGCAGACCCGGCCACGCATCCTCTCTCGCGCGATCACGTCAATCTTGTGCGCGTCCAGGGACAGAAGATCACCGATGTGGTGTACGACACGCAGGCTCTGGAAGTCTCGGCCGACAAGGAGCGCGGCATTGTCTTTATCAAAGTGAAGACGGCGTGGCTGGCGTCGGGAGTCGGGGAGGTCACTTCGGCATTCTTTAACACTGAGAGTGAAAACTTTTCCGTGCAGTTTTTCGTAAGTACCGTTCCGTCGCAAACGATCGATTTGGTGCCTCAGACCTCGGTGACAGGGGCGGCCGATGATCGGCAGACGCGCATCGCGTTGGCCGCGCCGTTGTTAAAGCTTGAGTCGGGCGACTTTGTGAACGATCTCAAAACCCTGGTGCAAAAGAGTGTCACGGGACAAGTTCCTGATGAGACGCTTGCCGTGGGGTCACTTGCTTCGCGCGAGGACGATCGGCGCTTTGCCCGTTTGCCTGCACCCGAAGGCGCCGTGTACTGGGAGGGTTTTAAGGTTCGCGAAACGCAAGCGTTTTTGTCGGCCGACAAACTCACCGAAACGCTTTTGTTTACGCGTGTCTCTGCCAAGGCGGGAGTACCGGACGCGGCGCGTTTGGCGAGAATCATCGGCGGCGTGCTTGCCGTGGCGCAGGAAGTGCAGGGGTCGGGTGATCGACTTCAAACGGAAATCACCGTGATTCGTTCGCGTGAAGCAGCGACCCGCGGCGGCGACGTTTTTGAAAGTGCGCTGGTTGCCTTGTCGGGCGCCGGTTCCACATCGAAACGGGAGAGCAAGCTTCCATGAGTCAAGAGCCGATTGATTTTGAGGCCGAACGCCGTCGCGCAGCCAAAGAACTGGGGCTGCCGTACTCCGACTTGGACGATCCTGTCCATTGGCAGAGAAACATGCAGACGCAAGAGGCAAAAAAAGAGCTTGCCGAGATGCTCTCAGAGAACGACACGAAGAGGCAGAGCCGCGAACCACTCGAAGACGAGTCGACGTATGCCTCGTCCGACTCGATTTACACCCAGGGGCGTACTGCGCAGGAAGAACCCGAACACACAGCAGGCGTTGCCATGAATCGCGAGCACACCAAGCTTTCTTGGAAGTTGCGTGCCGAGTCGTTCGTCAACAAGGTGAAGAGTTTTGCCGCCAGCCGCCGTGAGCGCTCGCAAGCGGGCGGGGTGGCGGCGCAGCAAAAGGAGAAGTCGCGTCAGATACAGACGGCCGCGGTGGGTCTTACGACGGTTGCGGCGGTGGTGGCGGGCACCATGATGCTTGCCGGAGACGAACGCGGGGTTCGTTCGGAACCGGTGCGTGTGTACAAAAGCGACTTTCGTCTGGAGCCTGAGGCGTTGGACAAGCAAAGCTACCAAAAGATGTACGACGAAAAGCTCGCGGGCGTCACTGAACGTCTTCAGACGATGGAAGAGCTTGCCGCGCGTCTTCAAAAGGAATTGGCCGCGCAACAGGAAAAAAAGGGAACGCAAAGTGCGGCATCCGAACCCAACACCGCGGTGCCCGTGAATCAATTGCCTGATTTTTCGCCGGAAAGCCGTGCTGCCATTGAAGCGGGAACGCTTTCGGGGGCAATGAACACATCGCCGCCGGTCACTTTCGACGGCCCGCGCCTCAAGCGACTGGCTGTGACCGATCCGATCAAAGATTTTGAAGCGATCCGGACGGCCGCGCGCGAACGATACACCAAGCGCTCGGCGGCTTCGGTCGATTCGCCCATTGCCGCAAACCGCGCCCGCAACGAAGCGGCCGGCACCTATTTGCCCGCGGGCAGCTTCGCTCGAGCCGTGGTGCTGGCGGGCGCCACGGTCTCCACAGGCGGGACGGCCTCATCGAACCCCGTGCCGATGCTCTTGGAAGTCAAGGATCTCGCCAAATTGCCCAACGATTTTCGGGCCAACGTCAAAGCCTGTTTTGTGACGGCCAACGCCACGGGAGATCTTTCAAGCGAACGCGTCTGGATCCGATTGGAGCGTTTGAGCTGCATGACGACAAGCGGCAAGGCGCTTGATGCGCGCATTCAAGGCTATGTCACGGGCGACGACGGAAAGACAGGCGTGCGTGCGCGACTGGTGACGCGCAGCGGCCAGGCGATTGCAAGCGCACTTCTGACCGGTTCCATCTCGGGTCTTGGCAAAGCCGTGTCGCTCTCGGCACAGGACACGACGACCTATACGTCGGGCGCCGTCGGCACCACCGTGAGCGATTCGTTTCGCGCGGGGTTGGGCGAGGGGCTCGAGAGTGCGCTCGATCGTATTGCCGACTACTACATCCGACTGGCCGACAAGATTTTCCCGTGTCTGGAAATCGACTCCGGCCGCAAGGTGGATCTGATTCTCTCGCAGGGCCTCACGATCGCGGTGGACGAAACCGCACAGTCGGAAACAGCGGGCGGCGCCATGCCGTTGACGTCTTCAGACGGCCCCGCAGTCAACAGTTCCGAACTCTTTGGCGAACGGATGAAAGCCGCCAGCGAGCGCTACGACTAATGATCGAAAGAAACAAGAGATGAACCAGACAAAACACAAACGATACGCAGGTCGCGCTGCGCTTTTTCTGATGCCTTGGGTGCTTGCGGGCTGCGCGGGCAACATCACCGGACTCGTGGGTGCACAGGAAGACTTCGGGTGTCCGGCTTCGGGCGGCGTCAACTGCACGACCGTTTCTGCCACTTACGAAAGAGAACATGCTTCGGAAACTGAATCACACAAGCCGACGCTCACTGGCCCGGACTCGAATGTTGCGAGAGCATACCAATCGCAGGAACCTGCAGAGGACGCGCGCATTGCCGTGACGGCACAGGTGACCGAGGTTTCTGTCAAACAAAACGCTCGCGCAGTAACGCGTACCGAATTGACCTCGCGCGCGCCCGAACGTTTGGTGATGCTCTGGATTTTGCCGTGGGTGGATACCGCAGGAGACCTGTACTCCGATTCGCGCGTCTGGATGCGTGTGCGTGATGCCGCCTGGAAGATTGAATCCGTGCGTACGCGCGCCATGCAGTCGGCTCCGGAGACAGCGCCGTGACGGTTGAAAAGAGCCGACACGCCGGTCTTTGGCAGGGCGTGGTCAATCTCGCCGAAAAGCTTCGTGACGCGGTGCTTTTAAAGAGCAACGTCACGGGGCTTACAGGACCTCAGACGCGAGGCTCGGGCATTCCCGTGGTCGATCGCTTCAGTCACGTGCTAAGCGTCTTGTACTACGCGCAGGATTCGGGCGTCTTTTTCATGAACGACGGCGGGCAGACCGCGGTCTCGAGCCTCGGGCGAGTGTTTGAGCTCACGCCTGCGCTTTACGCCGACACGGCGCTGGCCGAAGGTCTGGAGCGCATCATTTCGAGCGAAATGCCCGGTCAGACGGTCTATTCGGTTTCGCTTTTTGCAAGCGCCGCCGCAGTGCGCGAAACGCTCACTGAATACGTGGAAAGTCGCTCGCAGGCCGTTCGCCTGCCCGAACAGGCCGCTGGCGTTCTCAAAGAAATGGCCGTGCGCCGCGCCCGCATGCTCGATGAAAGGGCCCGGAGTCTTGCCTTTGAAACGCACACGCCCGTGCGGCACTTTCGCGTTTGGCTTTCGGTCGTGTGTTCGCCCGGAGAAGCCGAACTGCTGCACATCCTTGAAGGAAAGTGCTCGCAGGCGCTCACGCACTTTCTGAGGGCTTCGCAAGGCATCGAAGTGTCGCTCAAGCAGTTCGGGCTTTTTGCTTACGCTTGGGACGACGTCGACTGGATGGAGACGGTGCGCGAAATTCTCAATCCTCAAAAGGCAGCAGCTGGAGAGCTCCCTGAAACCAGTCTCAGGGGTCACAGTGCACGTCAAAACCGACTGGAAGAAACCGTGCGTCCGGACGTTCTGCGTGCTGCGGCGGTTTTCCCCGACACGACCATCGACATTGCCCGCAGCGGCATGGTGTTTGCTTCGCCCGCGCCGGGCAAGGGCAGCTTTGCGCAAACCGAAAGCCGACGCTCGGTCAGTCACGCCGAAAATGCTGTCGAAGCGGTAGGCTTGGCTGTGACGGGACTGCCCGCTCAAACGCATTTGTCACGCATGCGTCGCATCCTCGGAGCGGCCACCGCCACACGAGCACGCATCAATACGCCCTTTTTGTGGACGACAAGCGTGCAGCCCACGGCAATTTCTCAGGACCGTTCGATGGTGGCGATGAAGCACGCGCGCGTGCGGCAGCTTGTAAACACCGAAATCGGACAGTTTCTCACAGATCTTGCTGAGCGCGGACGTGACCTGGAAGCGGCGCTCAAAGCCTGCGAAGACGGTCGCGGATTGGCGCGCATCGCGCAGACGATGATTGTGTATGCCTCGCCCGGCAAGGGTGTGGCGGCAGCGCACAACGCAGCCAACGTGCTTGCGGGCGCGGGCTTTCAGGCGCAGATCGATTTGGGCTTGCAGGTGATGGATCTGATGCAAAGCCTGCCTTTGGAAGCCGGAACCGCGCTTATGCGCGACATCAAGACGGCCGGCCGTGCCTACACGGTGACGCGCCAGGCCGCCGGCCACATGCTGCCCGTGACGGGAGACTTTCGAGGCAGTCCCGCCAGAGTTTCGGAAACCAAACGCAAACCGATGCTGATGCTTGTGTCGCGCAGCGGCGAACTCATGCCCATCGACATCTTTGCCAACCGCAACGGCAACTACAACGCGGTGGTGGCAGGGACGTCGGGCTCGGGCAAGTCGGTATTGACGCAGGAAATCGTCACGTCGGTTCTGGCCACGGGAGGCCGCGTTTGGGTCTTTGACATCGGCAAGAGCTACGAGACGTGTGTGGATCTAGCGCAGGGGCAATTCATTGACTTTGAGCGGCAGGACCGGGAGAAATCCGATCGGCTTTGCCTCAATCCGTTGGACATGATGGGCGAGGATCCGGCTGAAACGTTGGATGAGGTGGCGCAGATCATCGCCGCGATGGCCAACGGCAACGCGCCGATGGAAATGACCGCCATGGAACTGGTCAAGGTCAATATTGCGGCTGTGGTGCAAAAAGCGCGCGAACAAAACCGTACGCCGCATTTGACTGATCTTGTGGTGCAGCTGATGGCCACACGTGATCCGGCCCTGCACGATGTGGCGGTGCGCTTGTCGCCCTTTGCAGCGGGAGGCCGCTTTGCCGCCTGGTTTGAAGGCAAGGCCAACGTCAATTTTGAAGCCGCGCTCGTGGTGCTCGAAATGGAGGCGCTCGCAAACAAACCGGTGCTTCAAAGCGCGGTGCTGTTGATTTGCATCATGCGCATCCTGCAGGAAATCCGAAACAGGCCGCGAAGTGAAAAGAAACTCATCGTGATTGACGAGGCCTGGCGATTGCTGTCGGGCGAATCGGGCGCCTTCATCGAATGGGCCTGCCGCACGCTGCGCAAGTACGGCGCGGGGATCGTGTGCATTTCGCAGTCGATGGAAGACTTTCGGATGTCGGGCACGGCTCGAGCGGTGAGAGCCAACGCCGACAGCGTCTTTCTCTTTCGTCAGAAAAACGAAGGGATTGCGGCGTTTACCACTGATCCGGCACTGCAAAGGACGTTATCGGGTCTCACCACCGTCTCGGAAACCTACTCCGAAGTATGGGCTCGCGTGGGCGACGCACCGGGCGTGGTCGGGCGCCTCATTTTGGATCCCTTCTCCATGACGGCGTTTTCGACGCGTGCCGAAGTGTTTGACGCAGTGCGCCGAGAAAAGGCCAAGGGCAAAAACGCCGTGCAGGCCATTGCCGCTGTGGCGTACGGCGATGCGGACAAGGAGGCCGCGCGATGACGGACGGCGCAAAACCGGCCACGCGAAAAAGCCTGGCCAAAGAAGAGGCGCTCAAAAGCTTTTCGGTTGTAGCGGACGGTTGGGCAGGAGCAGAGCAAAACGAAGATGAGACGGCAGTCCCTGTCGTGCGAATGCCCGAGACCAAGCCCGCCAAGGCCGAGCTCCTGACACCTGCGCAAAAGCGTCAGATCTGGGAGAAGTCGCGCTACGAGGCGCTGCGGCAGCAGCCCGATGCGATGGCGTTTCACGAAGAGGCGCTTGCGCGCTTTGAACAGGACGGGATGCTCAAGAAACTCGCCAAAACAAACGGCTTGACCGAGGATGAGGCGCGCCGCGTCTGGTCGGTGTTTTTGGAACACCACCGCATTCGTACGACAGCGCAGGCGGCAGGTGGCCGAGCCGAAATCGAGGAGTGTCCGGAGGCCGACTCAGACATCGAAGGCAAAGACGCGTTGCAGACGGCAAAACCATCCGCGCAACCCGAGCGTGACGAGAAAGAGGTTGAAAACGACCGGCCGCCGATTCAAATCACGAAGATGCCGACCCCGCCGCTTCCGGCCGTATCAACAGAACAGACGTCGGAGCCTGCGACAACCGAAAACATAACCCCGCAACCCCTGAGAGAAGAAAGCGTGGAGACAAGCGAAAAGCAAGACACAAAAGAACTCCGGTACCGCATCAACGATGAAATCGCGCAGCAGGAGCTTGCCCGAACACAGGCCGCTGCCGCGGAGTTGGCAAGCCAAGCCGATGACGAAATCCGTGGGGTGCGTTGGTCGTCGGTAAGGACCGTGGCGAATCGCACAGCGATGGGGCTTTTTGCCCTCGGCTTATTGGGTGCGGGGGCAATGGCTTTGAACGTATGGGATCTGCGTGAGAGGCTCGGCATTCATTTGCCTGCGGTACTGCAGCCGGCGCCTGACGTTGCCGTGGTCGATCGACAGGCTGCGAGAAAAGCGCTGCTGGAACTCACAGGTCGCGCTGCGCTCGAGGATGTGATGGCGGCCAACGACGTTTTCGACGAACTTTTTGTGCTGGCAAGTGCCCGCGTGGCCGCCCGCGAAAACTGGCTTTTGATCGACGCGCGAGCCGTGGTGGCCATGGCCAGCGGCGGACGCGATGCTACGGAGCGGATCGAAGCCGAGATCGTGAATCTTGTGCAAAACGGCGCGATCGAACGGATCCGAAAAACGGCGGGCAAACTGGAGGAAGGCCGATGAATCGCGCCGTCGTTTTGACCGGTCTTCTGACGGGGATTTCCGTGATGGCTTTTGCCGCACCCGGTGCGTGCCCGATGTGTGCCGACACCGAAAAAACGGAATGCGGCGTCGACATCGTGGTGGCCAACACAGCGCCCGTTGCCGAACCCGATTGGGAAGTTTTGTTGCAGTCCCGCGTGCGGGAGGCAGACCGTTTGGGGCTGTTGCGAAAAGCGCAGCGCGAGACGGCTGACAACATGAAGCGCCACGCCGAGACTCCCGTGGACTTGAAGCTTCCGAGAGCCAAAGCGACCGAATCGCGACGACTGGTGCTGTTGGATGAAGCGTCCGTGCGCGCCATGGCCGAACCTGTCAAAGCCGTTTTTGCGGGGTTTGTGCGCGGATACGTGTTTTTTGACGCGGATGACGAAAAGCAGCTTGCCTTTGTTCGGTTTCTCCCCGAAATCGGTACGTCGATTCGCCCTGTGGCGACGGCCGGAAACGTCTCGCAAGCCTCGCGCCGATTGGGAATCCGACTTTATGCCGATCAGGGCGGCACGCTAACCCGACGCTTTGCGCTCAAATCCGTTCCGAGTGTTGTGATCGTCACATTTGACGGCAGGGAAGTGGCGGCTGTGATCGATGAGGTGGCTCTCAATGACGATACAACCGACAACATCAACCCGATTTCAGGACCAGAACCATGACCAAATATCACAGCCGCGCCGAAATCAATCAGAACACGGCCAAGATGGACGCCGATGACAAACGAGCGGCTGCGGGCCGTGCAGTGACCGACCCGTCGGCAGCGCGCGACTTTACGGCCACCTCCCTTTGGGTGCCCGAAACGCAGGCAATGCCCGTGGCAACTGCATCCGACCTGGGTGTGCTTGCTTTGTCGCTTGTGCGTCACCTTTTGGAGCCGATCAAGGCAAAGGCCTTGCGTGAGCCCGAAGCAGCCAAGGATGAGCTCACCGTTTTGTTTGCCGCTTTGCCCGTGCCGGATGCACGAGACCTCACGCAAACCGTCAAGGATCTCAAAAACCTGACGCCGGGTTTTCGACAGATGCTGCAAACGAAAAGCGGGCGCAAGGCGATGAAACTCAACGCCCACTATTTCGGCGCCTCCGTCACAGCGTTTCAGTCTGGGTACGACGGACACTGGATCACGCGCGAGGCCGCGCTGCGCTTGCGGCTTGTTCGTTACTACGAAAAAACGAGCGGCGAATTTGCGTCGAGCGTACACCGCGCCATGGCCGCGTTGTCGCGCAACGGCACGGCTTATGCGGCTTGGAGCGCTGGCTGGCCCGTCTTTGTCTGTGACCTCAACCGCACGTTCGAGCGCTATGCCGCACAGGAATTGTTGGCTGCGTCCCAAGGGCGGCTTGCGGTAGTGACGCCACCTTTGACACCCGAAACACAGGTGCTTGTCGCGCGTTATGCCCCGGAAATGGCTGTTGTGCTTGACGAAGCCGGATTGCTCTCGGTGCTGTTGGGCAACTACAGCACGGTGATGCTTCTGGAGCGGCGCATCGGCGGCTGGACCGTGACGTTTCCGGCGGGCGGTGCGAGCGAAAAAGACCTCAAAAATCGCAAGTATCCGGCCTTTGCCCGGGCACTGGCGCGATGCGCTGTGCTGCCCGCGTCGTTTGCTGCCGAAAACGGTTCTGACCGAAAGCAAAAGCACACCTCCGTCAAGGAGGCCGCATGAGACGGCAAAAAGGCTTTGTGTCCGTGGTGGCGGGATTGTGTGCGGCGATCGGTATCGTGACTTCGGGAACGGCTGAGGCGGGCTGCGAAGGCTCCTTTCCCAACCCCGTTACGGACGTTTGCTGGTCGTGCCTCTTTCCGATGAGAATTGCCGGTACCCGTTTGAGTCCCGAAGGCGTCTCTGACCCCGACACCGACGCGCGCGTGATTTGCACGTGTCAGCGCGGACCCGTTGCGGTGCCGGGATTCAACATGAGCTTTTGGGAGCCGCTGCGTACCGTGGAAGTGGTGCGTGAACCTTATTGTCTGGTTTCCTTGGGCGGCGTTTCGATGGATCCGGGACTTAAAGCTCCCGCGCACGGCAGAAGTGCTCAGCGTACCGCGGGCGTTGCCGCTTCCTTTGCGGGCAATGTCGGCGAAGACGGTGCGGGCAGTCCCGAAATCGGCGCGGCCTTTTATCAGGCGCATTGGTACCACACGCCGTGGCTTTTCGTGCTCGAAGCAGTGGTCGATACGTCGTGTCTGGAAAACGCGGCTTGGGATCTTGCGTATCTCACCGAACTCGATCCGATCTGGGGTGACGCGCTTGCCTCGTTTGTGCTGGCGCCCGAATCGGCGATTTTTGCCAATCCTATGGCCGTGGCTGCCTGCGCCATGGACTGTACGGCGGCTTCCGTCATGAAGCCCCGTCCGGAACTTTTCTGGTGCAGCGGCTGTCAGGGCGGTTTGTATCCCTTGGCTGGGTGGGTCGCTGCCATGACAAGTCCCCTGCAGGCTTGGCATCTGATTGCCGCTCGCATGAGCGTAAAGCTCGCGCGAGAGGGACTGTTGTGGGCCGCCTACGGCAAAAAGGGACAGTGCGGCCCTTACTTTGAACCGATTCCGCGCAAGGACGTTTGGCGCACGCAGTTAATTTATCCCACGGTGACGGCCTCGGGCTCGAAATGCTGTCGGCCGATGGGCGCGCCCACACAGACCTGGGGTGCAGGCAAAACCTATGCGGTGGGCGGTGAAGACGGTGCGATTTTGCTCTGGCGCATGCGCGACTGCTGCGCCAGTCAAAACCTCATGACCGGCATGCCTTGAGTTTGGGTGCCGACACTTTCCGAAGAAACAGCAAGATGACTCAGAAAAGAGCAAAGACCCGTGTGCTTGCGGCAGCGTGCGTACTTGCGGCGGCACTTTCGGGTAAATCGCCGGCAAATGAAGCAAACGATGCGCTTCTTGCCGCTGGCCGTGCGGTCGTGGCGCAGGCCATCGAAACCGTGGAAAACGAAGCGCGTCGACTGGCGGCGAGCGAGGTGCAGACGCCGTCCGAATTCAAAGGGATGGATTTTGTCGGCGTTCGTCTGACCGTGGCCGTGAGCATGAGTTTGGAAAAAGACTATCGCGAACGTCTGAGGCGTGAGGCTGATCTGGCGCGTCTGCGTTTGGCAGTGCGCGGGTTGCCCGTGTCTGAGGGTTTTGAGAAGGCGGCGTATTTCGGGGCTCCGGTTGAAGACCGGAATAGGCAAAAAGCCGAGATTGTTCGCGCTGCTGCGCGTCTGCATGAAGCGTTCGGGGCAGCGGACGTTGATCCCGCGTTTTTCCGAGAAAACGGCATTGCTTCGGTGCCGGTCTTTGTTCTTGAAGACGGCGCCGGGGTTTTGGCGCGTGTGCAAGGAGCCGTGACGACGAACTATGCCTTGGAGACGCTTTACAGGGAATTCGATGATCCGTCGTCTGCGATTTCTAACGCGGCGGGAAAGGTGCGCGCCTCGGAAGCGCAAAAAGCGATTCACGCGATGGGTTGCGCCCTGCAGCGTGATGCCTGGTCTGAACCCTCGTTTATGGGGAAGGCCTGTGATTAAGGGGGCGTGCGTTTTGGCTAGCCTGTGCGCGGGTGTCGTTTATGCCGCAGGGACCGTGCCGCTCGCAGTGGAAGATGCCGTCAACGCCGGCAAGACAATGCCGATTCCGGACTTTGACGTCATCACCAAGGGTGAAGACGTGACGGATTTTGTCAAAAACAACACGGGAAACACGGAAGAGCTCGAAGCGCTGCGCCAAAACGGTCAGGGCGTGCTCTACGACCCCGGTCGCGCAGTGGCCGATGCTTGTTGGAGCCGCAACGACCCCAAGTGTCTGGCCGTGCAGATGGTTGACAAGGGCTCGACCAATCGCCCCAAGCTCGATCCCGACGAGGCCGACAAGATTCTGGGCGGACGTGACAACGTAATCGACAACGCCGACGATTGGGTGGATTTGGGCGGCAACGGCAGCTCCGCGGGCAACTGTGAGGATCACATCACTGTGATCCCCAAGCCCGAAGAGACATTGACCTGCGAAGTGCGCACCAACAGAGAACCGGGGAGCAGCGTGGAGGAAACGTGCGAAAAGCGCTTTGACGAGATTCTCTCGGAGGCGTCCGTCTGGGCGTGCGAAACGACGCTTAAGGAAACAAAGGAGGCGACGTGTTCGGTTCCCGTGGTGGTGCGCCAGCAGACCACGACCACGTTGGCTTGCTTTGAAGGCAAAAAGGATGCAACGAGCGAAACGTGCCCGGTGATTGTGACGCCCGGACAAAAGGAAAAGCATTACGCGGCCTGCTTCAAGCCCGTCTATAAGGCGGTCACCAAAACCTGCACGCGCAGGCTTGTGGTAACGACGGACTCTTCGTGCAAGGTGGGAAGCACGCAAAGCGCGTCCAACAGTGACTTCGGGGGCCTGGGCGAAGACGCCGTGCCCGGAGCCGATACGCTCACAGTCACAAGCGTGTGTCGGGTCGACGGGATTGAACTTGCGCTTACCGTCAACAGCAAACCGGCCGTTACCGTGAAGACAACGACCGATGTGTTTGAAACGGTCGAACCGATCACGGGCGGCTTGGCGCGCTTTGCGGGCAAGGTCTCCTGCAACAAGGCCGACTGCATTGCCGACATCAAACTTACTGTTTACAAGAGCGCGGGGACGAACCACGTCTATCAGGGCGACGTCTCGCTTCGCTTTCCCTTTACGCGCTTTGTGAAAAACGCCGAAACCGAACACTGGAGCGAAACATGCACGGGATTGTGACGGGCTGGCGCTTGCCGGCGGCGTTTTGTTGGGCTGCGGGCTTGTTTGCGTTGACCGGTTCTTTGTGGGCCGCTGACGCCGGCAAAGAAAATTGTGTCGTGACTGGGCGCGTGTGCGTCGAAGCGGGCGGCACACGGCTTGTCGACGGCGTGCCCGTGACGCGCGACTGTTGGAGCTATCGCGACACCTATGCGTGCATGGTGCCCGATACGGAGTCCGTGAACGGCTGCTCCACGCTGCAGGCTGATGCGGACGACAGGGGACCGGGCAAGTGCGTGTTGAAAGACAGAACGTGCTCCGAGGAAATCAAGGATGCCGAGGGGCAGTCCGTGTGCCTCTCGTACAAGGAAACCTGGGTATGCGACAAGAAAATCAAATTGCCGCCCGTGAATGCCGAATGGACAAAGTCAACCGTGGAGACCGAAGACGAGGTCGACGAATCGGCTTGCGGCGAATTACTTGATCGCAAAGACTGCACCAAGGGCGAAGTCAAGTGTACGGAGTCGGGCTGCGAGCGCGTCTTTTACTGCAATGCAAAAACGGCCACGGGCTGTTCGGACTTGGCCGCAGGCGGTTGCACGATCACCAAGGACCCGACGTGTGATACGGACGTCGATCCCGCGTGCCTCATCAAGGTGGGGGAAGCCGTTTGCAAAGGCAAACTCCCTGAAGGCGTCGTGGAAGACGGCAACGCGTCGATTGAAGACGAAGAGACGGTCAACGTCGGGCAACCCACGCAGGACGCCGAGTCGTGTACGCAGATGGCAGACGACTTGGAAAACAGCGGCATGCACTGCACGCAGATTTCTCAAGTGTGCGTTGACAAGGATCCGCCCGTGCGCGTCATCAACGGCATTCCGTATCGCGCCTCGTGCTGGGGCTTTGAGCGAGTCTATCGCTGTGAGCGAACCGAACCCGCGTCCACTTGCAAAGGACTCGAGGCAAGCGAAGGCTGTACCGAAATCGAGCGCACATGCGTCAAAAACGGACCCGACGGGTGCGAGGCCGAGCGTGTCGTCTACAACTGCGGCAAAGTCGAATCGGTCGATCCGGGCGACGCCGAACTCATTGAGTCAAGCGATGAGATCTCGGGGATAGTCGAGGTCGATACGTGTTCGGCATTGGAAACCGATGACATCTGTCGCAAGACCGCGGAAGTCTGCACGGAACCCGGCGGCACGAAGATTGTCAACGGCGTGCCTGTCACGAAAGACTGCTGGGCAACGGAGATCACCTACACCTGCGGCTCGGGCGCGGGTGATCCGGTGACCGACGACGGCTGCGAATCCTTGGAAAAGCGCAAAGACTGCAAACTGACCGAATCCAAGTGTTTGGGCAGGGACGAGGACGGCAACTGCACGATGCTCACGAAAACGTTTGTGTGCGGGGGCGGAACGGAAGAAATCGTCACGGGCAAGGACTGCGACGGAGAGCTTTGCATCGCGGGCATCTGCGAGCCCACAAAACCCGAGATAAGCGACGATTTTCTCGAGGGTGTTGCCATCTGGGAAATTTTGAGACAGGCGGGCATCTACGGCGAAGTCGAAGGCGACATGCTCTTTAAGGGCACTGCCTCGGGCTGCACCGTCAAGATGATGGGCTTTTCGTGTTGCCGCAATGACGTTGAGGGCACGGCGGGCACGATGAGCAATTCGGCGCTCTCGATCGGGCTCACGATCGGGGTGGACGCCGGTACGGAATTCATCAAGTGGCTCGGCAGTCCTTACGTTTACGACATCCTCAATTCCTTTGAGTCCACGCAGGGCGTTTTGCAGGCCCTTTACGGAAGCGCCGGCAGCGGCGTGTATTCGCCGTCGCTTTCTTACTACGGTGTGTCGGTGGGCATTTCTTCGACGGGAAGCCTCACGCTTGAGTTTTCGCCCGCGTCCTTTTTGGCGTCGATCGCGTTGGAAATGGCCGCCGAATATTTTTCCTGCACCAACGAAGACCGTATGCATGCGTTGAGAAAGTCCCGCGGGCTTTGCCACTACGTGGGCAGTTTCTGCGACAAGAAGTCGGGTGCGGGGTGTTTGGAAAAGAAGGAAACCTGGGTGTGCTTTAACTCGAAACTGGCCCGCACCGTGCAGGAAGAAGGCCGCAAGCAATTGGGCATCAGCTGGGGCACGCCCGAGAGGCCCGTGACGCGCGGCTTTACATTGGAGGAATTTCAGCGGCTCGATTTCACCAAGATGGATTTGACGCCCGTGGTGGCGGAAATTGCTGAAAAAGCGGCCAAGGACGGGACGCTTACCGGAAGCAAGGTGCGCACGCAAGCCGTCACGGAACGCGCCAGGGTGCGCGTGAAAGAAGCCGCCGAGTCGTCGGATCACTACACCGAAGTCAAGACCGTCACGGGCAAGTGCTTCATGGGGGAAACCGATGCTGGAGTTGACTGCACGGCGGTCTATTCGCTTCTGGCCGGTTACGGGGCTCCTGCAAAGGAAAAGACGCGGAGTTTGAGGACGAATCGCGCCACGCTCTTGTTGCCGCCGGGTGTGCGTTGATTCGGCAAACCTCATTCACCGTCAACAAAAACAATCACAACAACCATGGAGATCAAATGAACACAACCAAACGGGTGCTGTTGCGCACCTCCATCGTGCTGGCGCTTTCGGCCCTCGTGAGCCTTTGGGCAATGCCCGAGACCGATTTGCTGGCGGCTGACGTCACGAAGCCGACGCAGGCAAATGTGCACGTGCCCTCGGGAGAGGTGCGGTGAGCGGAAAGCAAAGACGAAAGTGGCAAGCGCTTGTCTGTGTCGGCGCAGTTCTTACAGCGAGTTTGACGCCGGGAGTTTGGGCGGGAGAAAACGAATCGAAGGATCCGGTTGGCGGCATGAATAGGGAAACCGGCTTTTGGGCTCAGGACGTGTGGGCGGATCCGGCCAGGCCCTTTTTGTTCTACGGCAAAGAACGACGGCAAGACGAGAGAGCTTCGGAAGCAAAGAAAGAGGATAAAGAGGCAAAGAAGCCAACGGACAAAGTTGTTTCTAACGAGGAGTTGACGATTTTTCCTGCCGACGGTCTGGATCGGGCGCTCGAAGGGGAGGTGCTGACACGTGAGACGGAGAGTCGAGGCCTAGCGACCTTAAAGAGCCTCAAAACGGTGAAGGAATTGCGCGAAGAAGTCGATCGCAGGCTCGATGCGGCAGTGATGCAGCCCACGCCTGCGGCGATCGGTTTGTATCTGCAGGCCAATGCCTTTTTGATGCAAAAGGCGGGTGTGTTTGCCGAAAGCTGGCGCCGTGCTTTGGTCGACAACCCGCAGTTTGACTGGACGGCGGTAAGGCCCGCGGTGAACGTTGTCTCTGCCGGAATGTCACGCGAGCGCGAGGGAAAACTGTTGCGTGAAGTGCGGGTGCTTGCCAAAGACCACGGCTTCATTTTCTTTGGCGACGAGTCGTTAAAGACCCGACACATGCTCGAACAGGTGCGAGCTTTCAAAGACGAATACGGCTTTGACGCGGCTTTTGTGTCGGTGACAGGTGCCGATAACCCGCTTATGCCCGAAGCACGCGAAGACAAGGGGTTGAGTGCGTTTGTGGCGCAGGGCATCCGACAGTTTCCTGCGTTGGTGCTCGTAAGTCGCCATCAGAAGGATTTGACGAAGGCCAAGCTTGTGGCCACCGGTGCGGCCGATGCGATGACCTTGGTGCGCAACACCCATGCGGCGGCGATTGAAATGGCAGACGATCGAGCCTCGACGGCAACAAGACAGAGACATCTTGCAGTGATGCCTTGAAGCGCGCTTAAAAGAAGTAAGGACGGAAAGAGTGAAATCGAGATTTGACAGTAAGAATGCGCTGCTGAGATTGATTGTGGCGATGGCAATCGGCTGCGCAGGCCAAGTGCAGGCCGGATTTGTGGACGACTTCTTGGACGAGGCGCAGGCCAATGTCAATGTGACGCAATCGGGCATCCTGCAGGCCGGAGGCATGAATGTGGTTACGGGCGGCGGATTTGTCTTTAAAGCTCCGCGAAAGGAGTTTTCGCCGTTTGCGATCACGCCGCCTTCCTTACGGGCCAATTGCGGCGGCATCGACATCTTTTTGGGTGCGTTTTCGATCCCTAGCCGGGAAGAGTTTGTGAGCTTCTTAAAGAGCGTGGGCACGTCTTTGCCGGGCGTGGCGTTTCAGATGGCTTTGCAATACATGGCGCCTGACTTAAACGAAATCGTGGGTCGCTATTCGGATTTGATTCGCGGCTACACCAACCGCTACACGGATGCGTGTACCGCAGCGCAGTCCATCTTGGAAGACACTGGCGCCAAGCAGGCGCTTCAAAAGGCCGTGCACGGCGCCAAAAACGCCTTGCGCGCAAGCGGTAGCGCCTCGGATCAGTCCGAAGCCGATCGTCAGGTGCGTGACAACGGTGAAAAGGCGATTGCCAAGGCTCCGGTACAAAAGGACGCCTCGGGTAACGTCGTTTCCGCTCCTGAAATCAATCTCACCTGGGCGCTCATCAACAGCGGCAACTTCACCAAGCACAACAGCCAGGAATTAAAGGAAGTGATGATGACACTCGTGGGCACCACGATCATTCGCAAGTCCGGTTCCGGTCAGGACGCGGTGCTGACGAGCACGCACTATTCGGGCGTCGATTTGCTGCCGATTCTCTTCGGTGAAGTGCGCGGCAACGTGAAGATTGATCGTCTCAAGTGCGATGAGCCCAAGCGCTGTCTGAAGGTGACACCCACGGCCACAAGCGACGGCAGTCTCGTCGATCAACTGCAGGCGGCCGCGGCCAATTACCGCAAGGCGGTCGAACAGCGCAATGCTTCTCTGGTAAGCGACCGTGAACTGATGCTCTTGGGCGGCACCACGGGCGTTCCGTTGCTACGGGTCTTGAATCTTGCGGCCACATCGCGCTATCGGGGTATTGCCGACGACTTGGTGCGCATCTACGTGGATGCGGCCGCTTACGAATTGCTTGCTGCCGCCGTGAATGCGTTGGCCGGTGACATCAAGGCCGCTCTCTCAGGGTCAAGCGCGAAGGACCATTCCGCGCAGCATGTCGAGCACGTTCGAATGCTTGAAGAACGCATCGAAGCCGTGCAGCAGGGCGTCTACCAACGTCAGGACAAGCTGCTTCAGGGAATGGCCAGAGCTTCGAACCTCATCCTGCAGCTTGAACACATCGAAAAGAGCCTGGCCGTCAATCAGGTGGCGCCGACCTTCGAGGCGTGGCCCGAGAGCACCAAGGAGTTCAAGTGATGGACGATGCGTTTGTCTTTTACGCCTATTGGGACGGCAATCAGATTCGGGATCTGTTTGAAGGTTTGGTTTCGGTCACCGCCGGGTCGGGTTTTGTGCAGTTGGCGGCTTTTTTGGTGGTGACGGGGCTTGTGGCCGCGTTACTGATCGGCGCTGTCAGGGGCGAAGGAAAACATGTCATTTCCTACTTTGCCTGCGCGGTGCTCTTTTGGTTTGTGGCGATTGTCCCCAAGGCTACGGTGGTGATTGAAGACGTGCGCAGTCACACCGTTTACAACGTCGACAACGTTCCCTTGTCGATGGCCTTTTTTGCATCCGTCTCAAGCCGCATCGGGCATTGGCTTACGCAAGCCTATGAAACTGCGTTTATTCCGGCCGATGTCGCGAAGTATTCGAGTTTCGGTGCGGTCTACCCGCAACGCGTGATGGAGGTGCTGCAGCGGACGGGCCCCGTGACGGTGCAGGGACGAGAGACTTTGCAGTCGGTCTTGAAAAGCTGCGTTTTGCCGGAAGTTGTGTTGGATAGCCGCAAGGCCGATCAGGCGATGGCTTCAAGCGATCTGTGGACCATGATCAAAAGCGACGGATGGGTCAATCCCGCACGTTTGGCCGTGATGCCCGACGGCTCTGTTGTGAAGTGCCCGCAGGCCGTGGCTGAATTGGAGCAGGTTCTCACGACGGTTGAACTGCCCGGCTTAAAGCGCTGGGTGGGCGTCAAGCTCGATCCGGAAGCGACAAATCCCACAACGTCCATTGCCGCGAGCATCACACAGACGGAAAGTTTGCTTTTGGGTATATCCCGTTCGGCCGAAAGTTCTTTGAAGCACTCTTTGATGCTTACCGCTCTTCCGAAGGTGATGTCGGGGCACGCCGTGAATGTTGCCGGTCCCGCGGCGATGGCGTCCACGCTGGCGCGCGTTCAGGGCAATCTGGCCGGTGAAATCAACTACCGCACGATGGCAAAAATGGCCGAGGATGCGCTGCCGAAGATTCGAAACGCATTGGAATTCGTGGTGATTGCGATGTTTCCGGTGGTGGCGTTGATTGCGCTTGTTTCGGGCACCGGCATGGCCAATGTGGTGAGAAGCTACATCACGCTGCTCTTGACCGTGCAACTGTGGCCGGCTTTGTCATCTGTCGTGAATTACCTCGTCATTGCGCACGACCTTCATCCGTTTACGCTGTTGGCACAGAACTTCGGGGGATCGAGCCTTCAGGCCGCCACGATGATTCGGGAGACGGGCGCGAGCTCTCAGGCGATTGCCGGCGCTTTGTTGTGTGCCGTGCCGGTGATTTCTTATGCTCTGGTGCGAGCCGGAGACATGGCTGTGGGACAGCTGGTGGGCGGCTTGATGCAGCCCGCACAGAGTGCCGCGACTTCTCAGGGCGCATCCATTGCGGCGGGCAATATTTCGCAGGGAAATGTGAGCGTTTCGAACGTTTCCGCCAACAATGTGTCGTCAAACAAGTCAGATGCTTCGGTGCGAAGCACGGATCCCGGCATGGTGGTGACGCAGTCCGGTTACGGGACGGTGACGCGTGCTGCCGCCGGTGAAGTGACGGGCCTGCAGCGCACCGCCGTTAATTTCGGTGTGGGGTCTCAGATGCAGCAAAGCTACGTGCGAGGGCATTTGGCATCCAATGTCGGACAGACCTCGACCGTGACCACCGATGCGGCGCGCTTTAGTTTTTCTCAGTCGGCTTCGAGCAGTGATACGACGCAGCAGAACTTTGCGCATGCCTTGAAGGATGCGTTGAGTGAACAGAGAGCGCTCACGACGAATTATTCGGATTCGAGCGGATGGGGGAACAGTGTGACGCTGACGAGGGCGGCGGAGATGGATCGGACGAGTTCGGTGAGTGAGGGGACGGATTACTCGAGCAAGGTGGGCCTTTCGGCTTCTCGAGAATATTTCAGGGATGTACCTGTCGACAATGTGGATCGTTCGGGGTTGGGTATGACTAATTTGGGTGGATCTTTTGTCCGAGGGGCTCAGTTTGGTTTCGGTGGCGGTGTGGTTTCAGCGACAGGTGCACAATCGATAGCAGCCTTTGGTCTCCCTACTGCCGAAACATTGCTAGGAAAAGATCAGTCCCGACACATTGGTGTATCGGGGCAGTTGGACGGAAATTTGTCTTTTAATGATGCGCAAAAGCTAATTGATAGCGCGACAGGCAAAACGAGTACTCAGAGTGGTGAGACTGTTACTACGGATTTTCGGATGGTTCGTTCTGCAGCTGAAAATGTAGCCAATAACCACGCAGATGAACGTGTTCGCAGTTACGCCAGAGGATTTGTCCAGTCACTTGACGAAAACCATTCGGCCGGTCGAGATCAAACCCAATCAAGTGTCGAGTCGCTGTCTGCCGTATCGACGCTAAACGAATCCGACACTGGTTCGGTGACAACATCGGCAGACACTTCGGTGCCGTTGATGAACTATGCCGTTGAACGCTACGGTAGCGGTGAGGCAGCACTGCGAGCCATGTACCGCCCCGGAGAGGTAACCAGTTTTGCAGGAGAACAGCATGTGCGATCCGGTGGAAGCGTCTCGCCTGCGGATCGGTTTGGGCCGGGAACGGTTGTCTCTGCTGTGGAGAGAAATGCTGGTGTATTTGAGGCAGCTCCCGCCAATGTGGAACGAGCCGTCGAAAGTAATGCCGCCAGAATCGAAGAAGTCTCAGGAGCAACACTCAACGCTTCAACCGTTGGGGATGTCATGAGTTCGGCGCCGTCGGAGAGCATTCAACGGTTTGACGCACAACACGGGCAATTTGTGACTCAGCATCAAAACAGCGCGCAAGCTCGAATCAGTCGCATGAACTTTGACCGTGGTGTGGTGTTGGTCGCTCGAGAAGCCTACAACAAGGAAAACCAAGACAAAAACTTTGCCTTGCGTAATGCCTTCTTGGCAGGTTGGGGTTATCGCAACGGTGACGAGATCCAAGAAGATCTGAGGGCTTGGGCGGCAAGTAGCTCGGCCTTGCAGGACAGACTGGAGAAGATCGGAGCAAGCGACCGAGATTACGTGTCGCAAGATGACTGGAAGAGTTTGCTGGAGATTGCGCGCCAGCCGAAGGGCATTCGACTGCCTTAAGTGTTTCAGTAGGAATCGAACGGATCCGGACCGTGATGATTATCCGGTCCGGTAAAGGTGTCATACCAATCGTCGGAATCGGGAAAGTGATCGTAGAACGGACTGCGGGGATCGTACCGGGCGAGGAAGTAGTCTGGGGTAATGGGGCTCATGGGCTCGGAGTCTGAGGAGGATGGTTGGGAGAATTCGAAGCGTTGATCGTCCTGCGGCCATTGTGATTCTTGCGGGCGAAGATGCTGGGGATACTCCGACGAAGGCTGCTGAGGGGAGAAAAGTGGGTCAAGTTTTTCTCCCAGAGCGATCAGGATGAGGCTGACGAACTCAAGGATTTTGAGGTAGCCACTTGTGATGTAGTTCATATCAAGTTTCTACTTCAACAATTTAATATTTTCTATGAAGTCTACGACATAGTTGACGGTAGCGAAATCCAAATTTGCGTACGCGTTCGTAATCTTCTTTTGTTGCATTCCTCGGAAAGAACGAATCTTCCCATTTTCCTCCAACTTCAATTAGTAGAAAACTGATGAATTCAAGAATCTTTAAATACAACGCTGTAATTGGATTCAATTTGCGCATGATGACATATTTGAATGGGAATCAAATAAATATACGAATGCTGGGAGGATTTGGCGGAAAGGTGCCACAAAAGGAAAAAGACTGTTCTGCATAGGCAAATGATTCGGATGAAAAGGCAGCGGATGTTTGTCAACCCAAAAATGATCTCTCGAAAGCTGCTTTTTGATAAAAATTTTGAAAGCGATTCGATTCTAACACGTGTATTTGAAAAATGGAAGAGACTTTTAAAGGAAAAGTAACGGAAAATAAATTGGCTGTATTTCGTGAGTTTGCCCATGATGTCGGATGCAGCTTAATTATTCAGGACAATTTGCCGAACTGTCTCGACATCAAATTGAGAAAGAATATGTCGGGCGTCTATATTCAATTGCGAAAGCGAGGTGAAATTTATATCGGCGAAGCAGTTGATATTTTGGATCGCCAAAAAGAGCATTTGAAAAAGGGCGTCAAACTTGCGGCACTTGCTGTTCTGTTCGTGGACATGATTGACACGCAGGGACGTAAAAATCTGGAAACGACAGTGATAGCGGCAGCTCAACGCAAAGGACTGTGGCTAGCTAACATTTCCAAAACGAAACTTGCCGAAGAACTCAATCGACGAGCCGAACAGCTTTCGGTTCAGTCGGCCGTTCAAAAGCTCGATCGCATGGACGAGAAAGTTGTCTTTCAGTTCGGTCTCGGAGGGTGGCTTGAGACGCTCGAAGAGGCCAAGGGCAAAGCTCGATCAAGCGACTGGGAGCGTTACATGAACTTTCGAGAATCTTCCTTTTCCTATGCGGCGCTTTTACTGATCACGACTTATGTTCGCCGCATGATCCCGAACCCGGAAATGACTTACGGCAAGACCTGGTGCATCTGCTTAAACGAAACGGGGTGCCCCGACTTGAACTGGATTTCGGTTAAAACACAGGCGGGCTCTGTTTTTTGCGTCGACGTGTGTCATACGCCGTTAGGTTCTGACGTCAAAGCGGTATTTTGGGTGGAACGGCGGCGACTTGATCTTCTTCTTGAGCGTGCCGAAGGCAGGGACGAAGAGATGCAAATCATGCTCGGCATCACCCATGGGACCTTCGACTTGAAGCGCAACTATCATGATTTGAGCAACGACACGTCCATGCAAACATGCATCGATTCGCGTAGGAGAATGGTCGGTTGGCAGATGGATTTGGATCAGGCGCTTGATTTTTTCCAGTCACCGCTGCCGGTGGCCCTTCTTACCGGTTGTGCCGAGACGATTTCAGCCAAAGAGACTGGAGAAGGTTTTCGATTGGGGCGTCTGTTCTTCTGACTTCGGTGACGGACTCAAATTTTCTTCTGGAATCCGTACGGATTGACGTGTACTTTATGCGTTCGCCTAATATGTGAATACAACCACTGAAGGCTGAAAAGGTAGTTCGACTTGTCGCCTAGTTCCGTGTCAGGAGAACGTTGATTGAAGTAAGTCAGATGAGGACTTCGGATTAGTTAAGGGGTAAGTAAGGTTGTTGAAATCTCTGGATTCTGGCAAATGCTGCTTGATCTTTGTAAAATAATGTTTCCGCCGATGATGGGGCGTTCCAAAAAATTAACAATTCCGAACCAAAATGAATCTTCGAACGACTACTGCCATTGCTGGGGCAACTTTCTCTCTTTTTCTGGCTGGTTGTGCAACACAGACCAATCCTGTGAAACAAGTTGAATCGCCCCAATCTATTGAGGCTCAAGCTACCGCACAGACTACTGTGCAGAATTCAATGCCTGTTGCGCCTGCCTTAAAGCGCAAGATTGCGCTTGGCCGAATCACGAATGAAACGACCTATGGACGCAGTTTGCTTCGAACGGCAGATGGCGATCCACTCGGTAAGCAGGTGTCTGACATTCTTTCGAAGGCGTTGGTGTCTTCTGGTCATTTCACTGTGCTCGAACGCACGGATCTTGCGTCGCTTCAAAAGGAAGCCGCACTCACGAACAATGGCTTTCAAGCGGTGGGGGCGGACGTGCTTCTTATTGGTTCGGTAAGCGAGTTTGGTCGAAAGACGGTTGGCGAGTCAGGCTTTTGGTCTTCTACGAAGCGCCAAGTAGCTTACGCCAAGATGGACGTTCGTCTCGTGGACACCGCGACGGGGCAAGTGATCTTTTCAACTTCAGGGGCGGGTGAAGCCTCCAATGAATCTTCATCCATCGCTGGGTTCGGAAGCAGAGCTTCCTATGACGGAACGTTGAACGACAAGGCAATTGCACAAGCCGCAAGCGAAGTTGTGAGTAAGCTCGTCACGGAACTTAGTGACCGTCCGTGGAAGACCTATTTTCTCTCGACTGAACAGGGCGCAGTCGCCATTTCCGGTGGCAAGAGTCAGGGACTCAAGAAAGGAATGCGCTTAGTGGTACTCGAAGAGGGTATGGCTAGTTGACTAAAAATCTACCAAATCTCCCATAACGGGTTCCATAGC
>ENA-ORSY01000415-ORSY01000415.1-human-gut-metagenome-genome-assembly--contig:-NODE-415-length-43966-cov-46.679443_pt1 | contig 43966 bp, 35 predicted proteins | sample MGYA00242193_ERZ509160 | MGnify/ENA primary metagenome ERZ509160 (study PRJEB26280, sample SAMEA2338670) | human gut metagenome | biome: human gut; feature: human-associated habitat; material: faeces...
GGAGAATACACTACAACTTGAACTTTTTTAATTCTTCTTATCCCGAACTCGCATAATAATGAAGTGAAAACACTTATTATCAGTATTTTTGTGGGATGCGGGAGTTCGCTCTGTCAGTCCCATGTGCCTTTTCAGAACTTGTTCATTTCCGCAAGCGTATCGGTGAAAAGGGAATTGACCTTATCTTTCAGGAAAGCATTCGTGTGAATAACCATGATGATGAAGACCATCATCATGATACGGTCTTTATTGATTCTAATGTTCAGGAAAAGAATGTCGCTTATCCCACGGATGTAAAGTTGCATAAGAAGATCGTGAAAAAGGTTCTTGGCATTGTGAAAAAGATTGGCCTTCCTCTGCGTCAAAGCTACATCTTTGTGCTGAAGGGAATCTATCGTGACCAGCGTTTCTGGAACCATCCCAAGAACAGAAAAAAGGCCCTCAGGGCAGAAGGTGCTTACGTACAATAGCCGGAAGAGTTGTCAGGGAGCAGAGGCGTAACTTTAAGGGAAATTACGACTATGATAAATTGCTCGGAATCTTTGAAACCATTCTTTTCCAAAGACGTATGACCGGGTAGTAACTCTCAAGACTGCGCTCCAGCCAGGCGTTTACCTGGGTACGAACGCTATCGACCATCCGGCTGATGCTGGACTTGGAATAGTGCCGGCCGTAAATATGCTCAAAGACATCTCCGACCTGTTCCTGCGTCAGCCCTTTGGTATATAAGACTCTAGCCAACCGGTCACATTCCTCTTCCTGATTGCGAAGAATGGCAAGTATCCGGGGATGAAAGTTGCCATAACGTACGGAATTCCAATTTTCTTCCTTGGCCATAGGCATGTCCAAAACGATAGCCATTGCCCTTATTTTGAGGATTTTCATGCAGAAACTCACTCCGTTCTGCTACCATCATGCTTTCAAGCATGATTTCCATCAGGTCGTGTAGACCATTTTCTTTCTCTGCATGCTTGCGCATGAGCTCAGAAATTTGTACTTTCGTGAAGTGCATAGTTTGTATATTTAGTGGTTTGGTCACTCCTAAATTACAAACTTCAGGGCTGACACGCAAGGGGCGGCCTTTTTTACTGCTTATCAGACACACTTTTTGAGACAGTATCAAAAATCAAAGTGCTGACAGGTGACAGGGTATACAAAGGCAAGAAGACTGTATCAATAAAAAATACAGAACTCTATTTTGAATCCTGTATTTTTACATTTACACAAAATATTTTATAGTGCCTCGGACTGCAATGAATAAATATACAAAAAATGTTTTACTTCCACAACTTTTTAAGCGTTTTCTTGTACTGAACTCACGTTGTTATATATTTTCTTTTTTGTATCGTAATCTTCTTATAATGTCAAAGCCTGATAATTTTAATGTTTTTTTTATTGTTTGAGTGACTGCCATAAAACAATAAAAAATATATGCTTGAAATATATTTCCACCATTTTTCCTTATTATATATATGTATTCTTTCTTTTTTTTGAATACGCTATCATCTGTAATTCCACCAAGTCTAAATACTGCAATATTTGTATTAATATGTTTAAATTGTGCTTTATTACGTGTTGCTCGCATTAGAAAATCTAAATCCATTGCCCAATGCAAATTTATGTCATATCCACCAATTCTTTCATAAAGACTTTTTTTTACAAATAGTCCTTGATGATTAGGCTTACACAAAAAAGGCATTTTGGGGAAATTCAAAGAGGGTTGTATAACACAACGATAATTTGTATTTGGATCCCAAAGTAATAGGTTTCCACAGAATAAATCTATTTGTTCTTCGTATTGTTTTGCAACTTCATTAAGCGAATTTGGTAGAAGGTAATCGTTGGAATTTATACAGACAATTAAATCTCCTGTTGCATAAGTGATTCCTTTATTAAAGGCATCACTTATACCTTTGTCTTTTTCGGAAATAAAGATATCAATTTGTTCTTTATATTCATTCACAATATTTTGAGTTCCATCGGAAGAATTTCCATCGATAATAATATATTCTTTATTCTTATAAGATTGGTTAATAATACTTTCTATCGTTTTTCTTATAGTTAATGCACTATTATATGAAATTGTTATTATTGTTATTTTAGGGTATTTCATTTTTGTTTAGTATTTATTTAATAAAACTTCTATCCAAAATAAAACTTGCGTTGTAATGTTTGCACATCGAAATTCTTTGTTTCGAAGAATTTTTATACGTTTATTAAAACTATTCTTGCCATTAAGGAATGTTTCAAGTATATTTAAGTTATTTTCAGGTATTATATCCTTATAACAATTGTATAATTCTCTAGCTTGATTGTAACGTTCATTTGGACATGATATCAAATGATGAAATCTTTCTTTCCATTCGTATATGAACCCTTTTCCTTGTCCGACGGTATTGTTTCCATGTTGTCTGTATAGGATATGAGGAGTTCTGTCAAAGAATATAAATGCATTTATAGCCATGGCAAATGTATATATCCAAATATCATGCATTGGCATTTTTGATGGCAATTTATCTGAGATGCAATCACGTAATTTATGATTCATGACCATAGTGCATCCTCCAATGAACTTATATATTAATGCCTCCCCAAAAGTAAGTAGTGGATTTATTATGACACTTTTTTGGGGCGTTAAATATTTGTCTGTAAGTTGGGTCTGTGAAAAGTATAATGCAGGCTTTGTAATGTTGTCTTCTAATTTTTTTATTGCAGTAGATAATTTGTCTTTCAACCAAACATCATCTTGATCGGCAAATGCATAATATTCACAATATGGTGCATTTTGTAATAAATGCATGAAACTTAATTGTGGCCCTAGATTTTTACCTATATAGTAATTAAGCTTTCCTTTATTCTTATATTCATTAAGTATATCTAATGTCTTATCGGTTGATCCATCATCTCGAACTAATAATTTAATATTGACATTTTCTTGAGCCAATATACTTTCTATTTGTTCTCGGATAAATTTTTCTCCATTGAATGTAGACATTAGAACAATAATATTATTTTTCATAAATTATATTGTTTCGAGTATTTTTTGAACAAAAATGTAAATAATAAATAATGATATTGAAATAAAACAAGTTATTAATGAACCTAACCAATGTGGACGTATTGTATAAACAATATATGTGAAAATTAGAATCTCAACAATTCCATATAGTTCTCCTATACGAAAAGATAACACTGGAAGTTGAGCAAAAAATAGATATACGAAAATAGAGATTCCCATAAATCTAAGAATTATAGGTAAATATTTACAAGTTTGTTTTATTGTATCATAAAAATATAAAACATATAGATAAATTATACATTTAACAATAAATACTAAATTGAATACGTTTATTTCATCTGCAACAAGTCCTTTATCACGTAGCGTTTCATAAATTTCAATCTTATCTGTTATATATGGTATATATATGTGTGTGAAAACATTAAAATGCGAAAAATATGTTAAGTATCCAATTGGTATAATGGCAGACCATATCCAGCGTTCACGTGTGGTCATTTCTTTTTTATTTAAAAAAATAGCTGGCAGTATAGATACTGCTGAGTAATGAAAAAAACAACCTATGGTAATTAATATTAATGCCGCTTTATTTTGCTTATTATAAAGCAGAGGTATAAGACATAATATTAATCCAGAAACAATGGCTGCACGTATTTGTGTTAAGTCATGAAGAGTATAATAATATCCTAAATATATTGCTACGGGTAAAAAATATGAAGTTGATAATTTTCTGAATGCATACATTTTTAAAGTAATACCAATGAAAGCATAAAGTAAAAATATTGAATGTACATCTCGAAATAAATTATAAAACAAATGTGATAATAAACGAAAAGAGAATTCAACTGTAAGTTCAAGGCTTGGATCATCATAATGACTGAAATAATATTCATAATTATTTGAATCTCTATCAAAACCGACCTCCCTAAACCCAGAAATTAATATTAATATTATCGTGATAATTATATATATATTATAATTATATTTTTGTATTTTATCTTCTAATAAAGACAATATACATACAGATAATAATATCGCGAAAATTGTTATTTCCATTTATATGCTGAACATAAATTTACTTTGTTTTTATGTAATTGTAAATAGTTATTATGCAAAATGAAATTATCATAATAATTGTAACGAAAATCATTCGTTTTGGACCAGCGGGCTTTATTGGGACTGTTGCACATTTTAGTACTGTAAACGCAGGTGTACGTTCTTGTATTTTTGCTTGGGCCATTTGCAATTGAGTTGTTAAATTGCTATAAATGTTATAACGAAGTTGCATCTCATTTTCAAGATCAGTACGTTTTGCAACAAATGATTCTAATACAAGATCTTGATTGGTATCGGAATAAGTAGCATATTTTTGACGTGCTTTTTCATATTCTTTTTTTGCTTCTAAATAAAGTTTCTTTGTTTGATCTAAATCGTTTCGTGCTTTGTTAGTACGGTATGCTGTAATGAATTCTTGTAATTTTGTTCTAACAGAATCTGCAATTGTTGCGCAAACAATTGGATCCTGATCTTCAACATATATAGATATTACATCTGTTTTTTTATCTACATTGCATGAAATTTTACTATTAATAATTTTAGAAATTTCTTGTTGAGTTCTAGATAAAATGAATGGATTTATTTTTTCTTTACCTGTATATTTAATCGTGTCTTTTTCTTTGAATAATTCTTTAGTCTTACCTATAATTTTAGTCCACCATGCATATTTTTGTTTTGATTTTAGGTATTCGTAATAAAAAGTATCTTCACCATCTTTAGTCTTAATTTTAATTGGAAATAAGCTAACCACAAAGTCTGTTGATTCCATTAAATCTGGATATAGTGTAGGTGATATTGCATCTTGTGAATTAATATTTCCGGGTAAATCAAATCCTAAAGATGATGCTATACCAGATATGTTTCCAAGACTAGAGCTGTTGCTAAGTTCTGGGGCTAATGTTACTTCACATTTGTAATACCTTGGGACGCACAATATTATATAACATGCTAAGATAAATATGATAGGTAAAAATTTAATGTATATCTTATAGTTTTTTATAATGCTTTTTATAATAATTGCAAAGTCAATTTGTTTGATGTTATTTTCTGTCATATCTTTATCTCTTATTTATTAATTAAATACTTATTTAAAATGGCTTATTATTTTATTATATTTCCAAATATTTATAATAGTGCCAGGTAAATTAACAACAATTAGAGCCATTATTATTCCATACAATCCTAAAATATTTCCCATATAAAAAGCAATTGGTATGTAAGCAATAGCTGAAATAGATGTAAATACTAATTGTATATTGAGTATTCCCATACCATTTAATATTGTTGAATATGATGAACTAAGTAGTAAAAGCATTATGTATAATGCCATTAATATATTCATTTCAAAACTTATCTGTATATTGCTCCCAATCCATGCGGTATATACATAATTTGCGATTAAAATCATTATTATTGAAAGTAATAATAGGATTAAAAGAACTTTTTTTATCTTGTTTATTGATTGTATAATCCATGTTATATCTCCACGCTCAAATGCGTCTGTGGTAGCGCTCCAGTATGGGGTCACAATCACGGTGAATGGCATATATAAGATGGAAAAGTATTTATAGCATATCTGATATGGAGTAACCTCTGATGGGGATAGAATTTTAGAAATTAGTATATTACTTGATGTAAATAAAATAATTCCTGCAATTTGTAAAATAAAGAATTTTATGCCTAATGATAAAATATGCTTTAATGTAGATTTATCAAAAAAATAAATTGATGGTTTCATCCACTTATATTTTACATAAAATGTTATATAATAGCTTATTATATATGTAATTAGAGGTGAAACTGTATTCACAAATACAACTTCAAAAAGAGATTTACAATTATTAAGATATAATATAAATGTTAACGCAACTCCTAATGTGTTACCTATAGTTGTTATTATATTGCTAATGGCAGGTAATTGTAATGCCATGTAAACATTATTGGTTATTTTAAGTATAAAAGTAACACAGACAAGTGTTATGGAGATTACAGAAATATTGTTTAAGTTAGGAACTCTTGTTTTGTCTATATTTAAAATGTTATATAAATCTATAGAATATATTATTATGTATGCAACTATAATTATTGGTATAACAATTATTATTAACATAGATAGCGTCGTTGATATATCTTTTCTAGCTGTTATTTTATCATTATGTGCTAAATCTGTTGCTAATCTATTTCTCAAGCCATTACCTAATCCTATATCTAGCATGTCAATCCATACTAGAATAGAACTTAAAATTAGCCATATTCCATTATTATATACACCAAGACATCGTAAGGTTAATGTAACTAATAATAGTTGCATAATCCCATTCCACCCTTTAAGTATAAAAGATATTATTATATTACGCTTTAATAGATTTGAGCGTTTAATACCATCGTCTGTAGTTGGTGCTTCTTTATATGATGATAGAATATTAATTTTCACTATAAACCGAGTTAAATATTTTGTTAATTACAATATATTTGCCAGTGTCGCAATCATTGTTGCTATTGATGCAACAGATGTTCCGATAGTCATCTTTTCAGCAATAGTCATCTTGTTGATTTCCTTTTCAGGTACAACAATCTCACATCCGGGCTTTGGCTTGGCATTTTGGCTAACCTTTGCAATAGTGCCGTTCATGTAAACAATGTATGTCTGGCTCTTCTTTGCCTTTTCGCTGAATCCGCCGGCCTGGTTAATGTAATATTTAGCCTTCTTGCCCTTCTGGAAACCTACGGTGTTAGGATACATCACAGCACCGTTTATCTTTACTGTTCCGTTATATTGCGGTACGATGATTTTGTCGCCTTCACGCAAAACGATGTCTGCATCGCATCCGGGGTTGGCTAGGGCCTTGTCAAGCTCTATTCCGACAGAATAGAACTCAGGTATTTCAAATTTCTTGATTTTCTCGCTGTCTTTAAGATCTATTTTCTTGTTTTCCTTCGCAGCTTCTATTTCCATCTGTTCAGCCTCTTCCTTGGCTTTTTTGAGCACGGCTTCCATACGTGCGCGTTCGCTCTCGTTCACCTTTCTTTCGAGGCGTGCACCTGCAATATAGCCACGGTCGTTAACGCCGCCGGCACTCTTTATAAGGTCGCTCAGACGCTGATTCTTCTTAGAGAGCGTATATGTACCGCTGAACATTACTTCGCCTTCAACGACAACATTCTGCTGCTTGTAGTAGCCGGGACTCTTGCGGACATACACTTCGTCGAACGGCATGAGCTTGAAGCCGGGTGTACCGTCAATCACAAAACCGTCTTTCAGGGCGAATGTGTAAGTGCGGGCAATGACTGAGTCGGTTGTCAGTGCCTTCGGGTTTACAATTCGTCTTGACACATCCACTTTTACTGTTGAGGCTGTCTGCTTTAAGCCTCCTGCCTGCAAGACGAAGTCCTCAAGGGTTTCGTTGTCGGCATATCTGTAAATACCCGGGTATTGCACCTCTCCGTGTATTGTGATAGTCTGTTCTTCCATCATCTCCTGTTTAGTCGGGATGAACAGCACGTCGTTGTTTTGTATAGGTATGTCAGGAACGGTGCCGTCCAATATGCCTTCAACGTCAACAGGAACGACTTCGAGTGTACGGTCTTTCTTCATCCTGTGCATTACGGCACGTGCAGTGAAGGCTTCTTCACGGAGACCGTCGGCGTGTTCAATAAGTGTTTTTACGCTGTTGATGTCGCCTCCTACCTGATACATTCCGGGACGGAACACGGCACCCTTGACCTCAACCATGTTAGAGAAGCGGGGCAGGATAGAGTCAACGCTTACAGAGTCCTCGTCTGCAAGATGGAATGCACTCATGTCAAATTCATCAACGTTGTAGACAGAATATTCTCTTCCTGTCTTTCTGACAATGCGTACAGATTTCTTATATGCATCTCCTGTAAATCCTCCGGCGTATTTCAGCAAGGTGCCAACACTTTCGTTTCGTTTCATTTCATAGTACATCGGTCTTTTTACCTTTCCGGTAATATTTACCAGGCAGTCGTAAGGACCAACGGAAATTACGTCGTTGTCGGCAAGTCTGACGTTGCCTGTGAGTTTTCCGTTCAGGATATAGTCATAGATGTCCACAACAGACACCAGTCGGTTATTTCTGTATACCTTGATGTTACGCATCGTACCTATATCGTTTGTACCGCCTGCCATATACAAGGCATGGAATACTGTTGCAAACGCAGGAAGAGTGTAGGTTCCAGGGTTTTTCACCTCACCCATCACGTTAATCATTATCGAGCGTGTCTGACCAACAGTTAGCTTTATCTTCGAACTGCTGTATCTTGCTCCTAACGTAGAGCGCAGGCGTGCATTTGCCTGTGCCACGGTCAGACCGCTTACCTGTACGGGACCGAAACCTTCTATTGTTACTTCTCCGTCGGGTGAAACGGTGCTTTCTATAGTCTTTTGTGATGCGCCATATATGTCGATATAAACAGCGTCGCCCGGGCCTAAGATGTAATTCTGCGGGGTGGCGATGTTCATGTTGGGCTCGAACGTAAGGTCCTTGTTGTTGAAGATATCACGTCCGAACACTTTTTTCTTTCTTTTTTCTGCAAGGAGCTTTTCCAGCATGGCAGTTGTGTCAGGGATGAATGTGTTCAGCTCATCCTGCATCATCAGCCAGTCTTCGTTTGTCTCGTCATAGACAACTTCTTTTGATTTGCTCTTTTTCTTTTCTCTTGTATCTTTTATTCTGTATTGCGGTGATTCTTCGTCATCGTCGTTTTTGCTTGAGCCTTTCTTTCCGTTATTCTTTCTCTGGCGTCCGTTATCTTCTTCCGAGTCTTTGCTGCTTACGGTGCCAAGGCCTTTGTTTTTTGCCTGACGTTCATATTTGTCTTTTACGCGCCTGATCTGTTCTATAGTTACGCCTTTCTGCATCAGTTTTGTTACAATCTGTGCCTGCGATGTGCCTTCGGCGTTTTCTTTCATTACAAATTTCAGTATCTGTTCGTCTGTCATTGACGATTGTGCTGTTGCATAACAAGGCAACAGCAGTGCGAATAAGAAAAGAATGATATATTTTTTCATATTAAATTAATTTCCACTTAAAATTTCTTGCCACTAATTATACTTGCGGCTGTACGCATTATTATGCTGAAGTCGAGCGCCAGCGAGCGGTTCTCGAGATAATGAATATCCATCTGCAGACGTTTCAGCATCTTTTCCATGCTGTCAGTATAGCCATTATATAATGTGGCCTCGGATGTCAGTCCGGGCCTCATTTCATATATTAGCACATACGAATTGTCTATTTCCATTATCTGGTCGATATAGTACTTGCGTTCAGGGCGCGGTCCTACGAGCGACATGTCGCCGATAAGCACGTTCCAGAGCTGCGGCAGCTCGTCAAGATGATGCTCTCTTAAAAATCTTTCGGTTTTGGTCGAGTTGCTGTCATCACATTTAGCCACCAGCTGTGGTTTGTCCTCAGCCTTGCTGAGAGTTCTGAATTTATATATGGTAAACGGCTTGCCTCTGTATCCTATGCGTTCTTGCGAGAATATTGCAGGTCCGTTCTTTTGTCTTTTGAGCATTATATATATAATGAGGAACAATGGTGATAATATAATCAGTCCTAAAAAGGCTGATATAAAGTCGAAAGCCCTTTTTATTGCCCTTTGTGTAGCATTCATAGCATCATGGCTGCAGTTTATGCAGTCCGCCTCTTTCGTATAGACGTTGTTCACCTTCTAAAAAATATTGTTTCTCTATAATAACCCCAAATATTCAAATTTGTTGCAAAGGTAACACAAATAATTTGAAAAAAATGTTAGTTGCTCTCTGATTATTGAAAAAATAGCCATAAATTTGCGTATTCTTACAGAAAGAGTTATCTTTGCACGAATAAAACGTAGCTCCGGCACGTTTGGCAGATTGGGGTTGACCGGATTTGACAGCGGGTTGGAATGGTACGTAAGCACGCGGAGCGTCGTCTGTTGGCTCCTAAATCTCAGCGGTCAAAAATTTATCTGGCGAAAACAAATACGCTCTCGCTGCCTAATCGAAGCATAGTAGATTATCGGCTTAATCCAGTCACAAGGTGACAGGACGAGACACTGCTCGAAAGCTGTTGTTCCGAAGCGTTTCGGTAAAGCGGTGCGGTTAAATCGGAAATAGTCTTGTGCGGCCCCGCACTCAAGATGAAGTTTTAGGGGATAAGGTTGCAGTTGGTGGTCCGGGTCTTGCTGCAGCTCGAAAACCGAAGGCCGGAATAAGCGTGTAGAAAGCGTATGGTTTCCCTGTTTGGACGAGGGTTCGAATCCCTCCAGCTCCACACAAAAGGCGGTGTAAGCTTATTACGCCGCCTTTTTGTTTACTTTACGGCATATCTGTAATCTTTCCTGAACTCGCAGATTTAGTATGAAAATCTCTGTTTTATCCTGATTTCATGTGTTTTATGGTGATGAATCATGTGCATGAAACAAATATTAATGTATTGGTGACGAATAGTGGGGCGCTAATTGATTATAGTTTTTACCTTTGTACTCGGTACAGGTCTTTTACGGCATAAGCCATAAGCGGATGGCGCATATCTATGGCGAAGACCTCTGCATGGACATGAAAAACTTTAATATTCTGATATATATAGATATGAAAAAAACTAAAATTAGCTGCATTCTTGCGTCTGCATTGCTTGCCTTTTCGGCACAGACAGCCGGCGCTCAAGCTGCAAGTGCCGCAAAGGCGCCTGCCACAGTTGCCCATACGGCATTGTTCGATTATTTCAGTTATAGTGGAGATGACGACATCTATAAGAAAGTGAAGCTCGAAGGCGAGGGCGGATTCTACAATCCGATACTTCCCGGATGGAATTCAGATCCGAGCATCTGCCGTGTCGGCGACGACTACTTTATGGTAACTTCAAGCTTCTCTTATTATCCCGGAGTGCCGTTATTCCACAGCAAGGACCTCGTAAACTGGAAGCAGATCAGCTATATCCTCGACCGTCCGTCGCAGTTGCCTCTTGCTGGTCAGAAGGTTTCAGCAGGTATCTTTGCTCCTGCAATATCGTATAATCCTCACAACAAGACCTTTTATATGATAACCACAAACGTGGGGTGGGGCAACTTCTTCGTTAAGACAAAAGATCCGTTCGGCTCATGGTCGGAGCCAATCCGTCTGCCTGATGTAAAAGGCATAGACCCCTCATTCTTCTTTGACGACGACGGTAAGGCCTATATCGTAAACAATGACGAACCCGAAGGCAAGGCTGAATACGATGGCCACAGGGCTATCCGCGTGCGCGAATTTGACGTGAATACCGACAAGACTGTTGGTCCTGAGAAGATTCTCGTGAACAAGGGCGTGCATCCGGAGGACAAGCCGATATGGATTGAGGGGCCTCATATGTATAAGATTAACGGCAAATATTTCCTGATGTCGGCCGAAGGCGGCACCAGCGACATGCACTCAGAGGTGATTTTCAGAAGCGACAGCCCGTTTGGACCTTTCGTTCCCGCCAAGAAGAATCCTATACTTACTCAGCGCGACCTCAATCCTAACCGCATAGACCCTGTTACATGTGCAGGTCATGCCGACCTCGTGCAGACTCCTTCCGGCGACTGGTGGGCTGTGTTCCTTGCATGCCGTCCTTGTGAGGGCAAGTTTGAGAATCTTGGACGTGAGACATTCCTCCTGCCTGTAAGCTGGACTGACGAAGGTTTCCCGCTCATACTTGAACAGGGAAAAACCGTGCCTATGACAGGCAATGTAAAGGGAGCTGTACGCGGAAAGAACGTAACCTTCGGTAATTTTGCATACAACGACGATTTCTCTGAAAAGACACTGCCGCTCGACTGGTTCTCGCTTCGCGGTCCTGTTGACTCTATCTGCAGCACAAATGCCGTGCCCGGTTATCTGTCAATGAAGTGCGTTGAGACCACAACTGCCGAGAAAGCCGTTCCGGCATACGTAGGCCGCCGCATACAGCATCATAAGTTTGAGTGCTCTTCACGTCTGGTATTCGAGCCTCAGACTGTAAACGAGCGCGCAGGCATGCTGCTCTTCAAGGACGAGACACATCAGTATCTGCTTTGCGTTGCCAAGACGTCAGCCGGCAAGGCCGTTGAACTTAGAAAGACAGCTGACGGAGGCAAAGACGAAATATTGGCAAGTTCGGCTCTCGCAAAGGCCGACAAGGATATACGCCTGAAGATTGTTTCACGCGGTCTGACGTTCGACTTCTACTATGCAGTGGGCAAAGGCGAATGGAAACTGCTGAAGAACAACGTAGACGCCGGCTTCCTGTCGACACGCAACGCCGGCGGATTTACAGGCACCACCATCGGCCTGTATGCCACACGCGGATAATACATAATGGTAAAGGCAGTGCAGTCCGGATGCATTCTGGCATGGTTGAAACAGCCGGGGCACTGCCTGCCTTATACAAATAACGGTCTGGGCTACAGACTGAAACAACACATTGACAGCCTTACAGACTGTTTCTGAAGGATGCATGTTGAAGATAAATGCGTCAAGTCTAAAATCGGTCATTGTCTTACTTCTATCTGCAGATTGAGGCTTCCGGCAGTCTTATTGCTTTCTGTTGGCGTCTTGCCGTCTGCCTTTTCTTGACATTGCCCGCGGTGTTTGCGGAGAATCAAACGGCAGCCAGTTAAATGTCAAAACGACAATAAGGCTGGATTAAAATAACCGATTTGGCTTAAAATATGCGAAACATTAACCAAAATAGAAACATTCTGTGAAAATTGTCAGCATAAATAACGTTACAAATCAAATCTGTTTACGTTCTTTCTTTAAAAGAAACATAACAATGGACAGATACGCAAAATCTTTATTATCATTAATTTTAATGTTGCCGGTGTTCGCCAACGGGGCTGATGCCGGCAACACTATTGTAGTGCCAGAGAAAGAGAACGTAGGAGCAGCCGCAATGCCTGCCGACATAGCTCCTGTAGACGAAGCGCCCTTCAAGCTGAAGAAGATAAGGCGCCCCGAATTTCCCGACCGCCGCGAAACCGTGGGCAAGGCCGACGTTTCGGCGTCGGGCAAGATAACTCCTGCAATCAATGAAAAGATAGAACGCCTCTCTAAACGTGGCGGCGGCACCGTGGTTGTGCCTGCCGGCAAGTGGTATTCAGGCAGAATAGAACTGAAGAGCAACGTGGAGCTTCGCCTGGATGAAGGTGCCGTGATAGAGTTCTCAGGCGAGGTGGACGACTATCAGCCTGCCGTGTTCACGCGTCATGAGGGCGTCGAGGTTATGGGTGCCGGTGCGTTTATATATGCCAACGGTGCAAAGAACATAGCCCTTACGGGCAAAGGCGTGATTATGGGTCCGCCGATGGACGTGCCTATGCGCAAGTTCCCTAACGGCAAAAGCGTAGTTGAGAACGACATCGACTACCGTATGCCCGTCAAAGAGCGTCTGTGCGACGGCAAGGAAGGCCGCACGTTCTACCGCCCCAAGTCGTTTTCGCCCATCAACTGCAAGAACGTGCTCGTTGAGGGCGTAACCTTCGAGCGCAGCCTTCTGTGGAACGTTAATCCCGTTTATTGTGAGAACGTGATAATAAGAGGCATAACCGTAAACTCTACAGACGTGCCGAGCGGCGACGGTATAGACATCTCTTCATGCAAGAACGTGCTTATAGAATACTCTACGCTCAACTGCGGCGACGACTGCTTCACGCTGAAGGCCGGACGATGCGAAGACGGACTGCGCGTCAACCGTCCTACGGAGAACGTGCTCATACGCTACTGTCTCGCCAAGGACGGTCACGGAGGCATCACCTGCGGCAGCGAGACGGCAGGAGGCATACGCCGTGTGTATCTTCACGACTGCGTGTTCTACGGCACACGCACGGGCTTCCGCTTCAAGACAAGGCGCAACCGCGGCGGCACCGTTGAAGACATCACCTATGAGAACATAAGACTGGTGAACGTGCGCGAGGCTTTCACGTGGGATTTGCTCGGTTCGAAGATGTATATGGGTGAGCTTGCGCGCCGCTATCCGCCGCTCGACATCACTCCGCTTACGCCTACGGTTAAGGACATAACCATACGCAACTTCATAGTTGAGTCGGCCGACAGGCTAATGACCGTCAACGGCATACCAGAGATTCCGTGTTCTGGCGTGCTACTTGAGAACGGCAGTGTCAGGACCAACAGGATAATAAAGACGCTCAACGATGCCGACGGACTGACGCTGCGCAACATGGAGATACAGGCCACTGACAACACGATGGTGATAGACGACAGCCGCAATGTGCTCTTCGACAATGTTACGTTCTATGTGCCCGACGGCGCGCTCAACATGGACATAAAGGGCAGCAAGGCTTCGGGCATAGTCATCCGCAGCAATGGGGCAGACGTGGTCTGCAAGCCGGGATTGAACAAACTTTAGTGTTTTGTTTTTATATATTTTAATTCTGTTTAAACATAGTGACTGAAACGCTCATGCAGGCTTGGCTCCTGTGTGAGCGTTACTTTTTTATCCTAAATAGGCCAATTATAATCCGCAGGATTTTTGTTTTTATATTGAGCATGTTTTCGTCTGAGTTTCCGTGTGTATTGACGGTATGCCATTCTTTGGCAAGTATTGGTTTATGATTGGGACATTTGAATATTGATAAGTGTAAGCATATTGAGGCTTATGCCGTTCATAATGATATTTTGCCTTTGTATGGATTTTCAGACAAAATAGAAAATATGTGCCCGATAATATGCTGTTTTTGTGCGTCCGGTGGCATCCCGGTCTGCAAAATGCCGCCTTTCGTGTTGCCGTTTGTGGTCTTTCGTATCCTAATATGCCACCTTTTGCCATGCGTTATACCTTATATCATGAGTGAATTTTGAGGCAAAATGCCGCTGTTTTAGTGTAAGAAAAATGCACACTGATGCTCTTTGCCGTGCCAACATGTTGCAGTATAGCAGTTTACGCTTGCACACAAAAACAGCGGAATTTTACGCCCTGCTGAAAGAAATTTTAGAATAGCAAGATTCTGGAGCGTTGACAGAAATCACAATGTAAGCACCGTGTCCGCCATGCCGGCAATATGTCAGCATGCACAGACCGTTGTCGCACACCATTTTTATAATGTCTTTTCATGGGTGCGCTGATGCTCTCCGTGTGTAGAGACGTCACGGTTGCGTATGTCGTTTTCTGTCGATGTTATGATTTTCCTTTGCTTCCTTGATGCGGTTGCGTATGTGGCTGAATTGTTTTAGTATACTGATTTTTATTTGATTTCAGGCTCTCCTGTAGCGCTTCGTCCTGAATCTTATCTTTGTTGTCCTGCTCCTTGGGCCGCCGTCCGCGCAGCGTCATTCTCTTGTCTGTGTCCTATTTGTTTATCTTGCTTTCGTCCATATACTTCTCCAGATAGTCGAGCCCCTTGTTTGTGCAGCACCCGCGCATGTAGACCGTTATGAAGGTGTGGAATATCTCCTTCAGCGAATACTTGCGGTACATCTTTGTCTGCATTACATAGTTCATGGCGGCGTCGCTCATCTTGTGCACGATGTCATAGTTGATGTCGCCCCTGAAGAATCCGTGCTCTATGCCTTTCTTCATGAAGAGGTACGAGTTGGCGCGTTGCCTCTCGTTATACTCTTGCAGAAAAGCTACAATCTTAGAGTATTTCTGCGTTTCGAGAAAGAAGCGCGGATTGATGGTTCCCAGGTCTCTCAGCTTGGCTTTAAGGAAGAAGGCTATGACGTCCATCTCGTTGTCCGTCTTTTCGGCATACTCCTGCAGCTGCTTGGTCATCTTCTCAGAGTCGTGCTTTACACACTCGTAAAGCAGGTCTTCCTTGTTGCTGTAAATCTCATACAGGGTGCGTTTGGATATTCCCATTTCCGTGGCAATATCGTCCATCTTCACAGCCCTGATTCCCTTCTGTTTGAAGAGCTGCATCGACGTTTCGAGTATCCTTGTTTTCAGATTTTCACGATAAACTGTTATGTTGCCTGTTTTGCGCATAAACACTATTCTTATTTTATTTGCAAAGTTAATAATTTTTCTAAAAAAACTATTTGCTTTCCTTTATTTTTATTACATTTGCATGACTTTTCATGATAAAGTGAAATGGTTATAAGGTAAAAGACAATACAAAATAAGATAACAGAAAACGCCTATGGTAAACATAACAAAAGAGGCCGCTCTTGCATATCACAAGAACGGGAAACCCGGAAAAATAGAAGTTAAACCGACAAAGCCCTATAGTACGCAAACCGACCTTAGTCTGGCCTATTCGCCGGGCGTTGCGTTTCCGTGCCTTGAGATACAGAAAACTCCCGATGACGCATATAAATACACCGCCAAGGGCAACCTGGTTGCCGTGATAAGCAACGGCACCGCCGTGCTCGGTCTGGGCGACATCGGAGCCATGAGCGGCAAGCCCGTCATGGAGGGCAAGGGGCTCTTGTTTAAGATTTATGGCGGCATCGACGTGTTCGACATTGAGGTTGACGAAAAAGACCCTGAAAAGTTCTGCGAGGCTGTAGAGAAGATAGCCCCCACGTTCGGCGGCATCAACCTTGAAGACATAAAGGCTCCTGAATGTTTCTACATCGAAGAGCGCCTGAAGCGCACGCTCGACATCCCCGTGATGCACGACGACCAGCACGGCACGGCCATCATATCTGCCGCCGGACTGAAGAACGCTCTCGAGGTGAACGGCAAGGACATATCAAAGGTTAAGATTGTTGTCAACGGAGCAGGTGCGGCAGCCATATCATGTACAAAGCTGTATATGGCTCTCGGCGCAAAGCGCGAGAACATCGTGATGCTCGACTCTAAGGGCGTTATCACCAGCGACCGCGAGAACCTTACGGAGCAGAAGAAACTCTTTGCTACCGACCGCCGCGACGTGCATACACTCGAGGAGGCTGTCAAGGGAGCCGATGTGTTTGTCGGTCTTTCCAAGGGCAACGTGCTCACTCAGGACATGGTAAGGTCGATGGCCGACCAGCCCATTGTGTTTGCCCTGGCTAACCCCGTGCCCGAGATCTCTTATGAGGAAGCCATGGCCAGCCGTCCCGACGTGCTCATGTCTACCGGCCGTTCTGACTATCCTAACCAGATTAACAACGTTATCGGCTTCCCGTATATCTTCAGAGGCGCTCTCGACGTTCATGCCTCTGCCATAAACGAGGAGATGAAGCTTGCCGCCGTCAACGCCATTGCCAACCTGGCAAAGCAGCCTGTGCCCGATGTCGTTAACGACGCATATCAGGTAAACAACCTTACTTTCGGTCCGTCTTACTTCATTCCGAAACCTGTCGACCCGCGCCTTATCACCGAAGTGTCGGCAGCCGTTGCCAAGGCAGCCATAGAGAGTGGGGTGGCACGCACCACGATAACCGACTGGGACGAATACAAGAACCATCTGCGCGAGATGCTCGGACAGGAAACTAAGCTCACGCAGAAGCTATATGATACAGCACGCAAGCACCCGCAGCGCGTTGTCTTTGCCGAAGGCATACACCCTACGATGCTCAAGGCTGCCGTACAGGCAAGGAACGAGGGCATCTGCCAGCCTATCCTGCTGGGCAACGACGAGCGTATAATGAAGCTTGCCAAGGAACTCGACCTTAATCTCGACGGCATAGAGATAGTAAATCTGCGTCACGACAACCAGAATGACCGCCGTGAACGCTATGCACGCATACTTGCCGAGAAGCGCAAACGCCAGGGCTACACATTCCAGGAAGCCAACGACAAGATGTTTGAGCGCAACTATTTCGGTATGATGATGGTTGAGACCGGCGAGGCCGACGCCTTCATCACGGGTCTTTACACCAAGTATTCAAACACCATCAAGGTGGCAAAGGAGGTTATCGGCATACAGCCCGGATACAACCATTTTGGCACGATGCATATCATCAATTCCAAGAAGGGTGTGTTCTACATGGCCGACACGCTTATCAACCGCCATCCCGACAAGGACGTGCTCGTAGACATTGCACGTCTGAGCGCAATGACCGTAAGATTCTTCAACGAAGAGCCGAGGATAGCCATGATAAGCTATTCAAACTTCGGTTCCGACGAGATAGGCAGTCCGGCTCAGGTTCATGCTGCCGTTGAGGCTATGCAGACACGTTATCCTGACCTGGCCATCGACGGCGAGATGCAGGTAAACTTTGCTCTCGACAACAAGCTGCGCGACGCCAAGTATCCGTTCTCGCGCCTTAAGGGCAAGGATGTCAACACGCTTGTGTTCCCTAACCTCAGCAGTGCCAACAACGCATACAAGCTGTTGCGTGCAATGAATTCTGACGCAGAGATTATCGGTCCTATCCAGATGGGTCTTAACAAGCCTATACACTTCACCGACTTCGAGTGCAGCGTACGCGATGTTGTCAACATCACTGCCGTGGCCGTTATCGACGCTTACGTGCAGAAGATAAAGGAGAACAGACAATAACGGCGCAGCTGCCTGCGATATAACATTATGTATGACGGCTCCAATGATGTAACGATATGTCATCGGAGCCGTCGTCCGTTTTACCCCAAATCCTGATTGCTGATAGGGGCTTATGCCTCATGTAAGGGCAACGCCATGCTTGACGGCTTTAACTGAATGAGGTGTGTATAATATAAAAAGTGTGAAAAACTTTATCTTTCATGTCACTGACGGCTTTGTCATACGTCTCTGACAATAGAAACAAATGACATAATTAACAACAAAACGACACTATTATGAAAAAGCTGTTTATTCTGGCGCTGGCAGCAATGTTCTGCATGGCCGGCTTTGCCAAAAGCACACAAGAGGTAATCAACGAAATCACAAAGTCTACAGGTGCTCAGACCATAACGCTCAGCAAGGACCTTATTGCAGCGCAGGCTGCCGCCATGCCTGAAAATGTCAAGGCTCTCCTGTCTAATCTTGACGGCGGCACTCTCGTCCTGCTGTCTGAGGGCACCGACGAGCAGATAAAGACATTCAACGACAGGGTGGGAGAGATAGACTCTGAAGCTTATGAAGCCATGGCTTCGTTCGTTGACGAGTCAGACACAATAAAGGTATTCGGTAAGTGTGAGGGCGACTATGTTACCGAACTTTTCATCGCTTTTTCGGATGATGAGGATTGTGCCCTTATCGACGTTACCGGCAAGATAAGCAAGGAAGACGCCATGAAGCTCCTGAACAAAGACATGCTGCAGCAGATTCTTTAACCGTAAACAGGTCATTGCTCCGCATATTCTTCAGCAACTATACGGCTGAAAGCATGAATGCACAAAACAGATAATGCTGTGTGCTGGCTAATAACCTATTGTGGTTTAAGTTAAAGAAAGGTTTATATAAAAACGGACAAATGCCGGCTGTTGTGCCTGTGCATTTGTCCGTTTCCTTTTTATTGTCAAGGCATCATGGCCTTTTGTATGTCTTCATTGTGTGCGGCATCGCAGCCACATCCTCTTTCTTCTTATAGTCTTATAATCTGTTTCACGCCCTTCACGTTGCGCAGCTTCTTTATCAGCTGTTCCAGTTTCGATGTGTCCTCCACGTTTACCACGAGGTTACCGCGGAACAGTCCGTCGTTGCTGTCAATGTTTATGCTGCGCATCATGATGTTCTCCTCTTTCGATATAATGCTCGTTATGTTGTTCACGATGCCTATGTCGTCGTTTCCTATAATTTTCAGCGTGATAGAGTATTGCGATTTGCCCTTTCCGCTCCACATCGCCTTCACCACTCTGTAGCCGAATCGCTTTCTCAGTTCGGGTGCATTGGGGCAGTCGGTGCGGTGAATCTTTATTCCGCCGTTCACGGTTACAAATCCGAACACGTCGTCGCCGTATATCGGGTGGCAGCATTTCGACAGCGTATAGTCCACGCCTTTAAGGTTCTGGTCAATCACCAGCACGTCGTCGTTCGAGTAGGCAATCTCCTCGTTGGGGTTCTCAAAGCTAAACTCTTTCGCACTTCTTGCCGGAGCTGTTGGTGCGGTGTTGTTGTCGAACATCAGCACCTGCTGATACGTTTCTATTGTCTGGTTCACGTCGAGGCTTCCGTCAGCCATGTCTTTGTAGAAGTCATTTGCCTCCTTATATCCCAGTTTCTTTATCAGGTGCGACACGGCACTCTCGTCAAAGTCGATCTTTCGGTTTTTCAGTCTGCGTTCAAACATCTCCTTTGCATACGCTCCGTCTTTCACCATAAGGTCTTTTATGGCCATTCTTATCTTCGACTTTGCGCGGCTTGTCTTCACGATGTTCACCCAGTCCTGTTTCGGCTTTTGCGTGCTCGACGTCATAATCTCCACCTGGTCGCCGTTTTTCAGTATGTATCTGAATGTAACCGCCTTGTTGTTTATCCTTGCTCCCGTGCAGTGGTTGCCTATGTTAGAGTGTATGCGGTAGGCAAAGTCGAGCACGGTGGCTCCTTTCGGAAACTTCATAAGGTCGCCTTTGGGCGTAAACACAAACACCTCGTCCTCATAAAGATCCATCTTAAACTGGTCTATCACCTGCAGGTCGTCCTTGTTCTCCAGCGCCGTCCTTATGCTGTTGAGCCATTCGTCAAGTCCGCTTTCGCCCTTCACGCCCTTGTATCTCCAGTGGGCAGCCAGTCCTCTTTCTGCCACCTCGTCCATGCGCTCTGTGCGTATCTGCACCTCCACCCATTTGTTTTCAGGTCCGAGCACGGTTATGTGCAGACTCTCGTATCCGTTCGACTTAGGCACGCTCAGCCAGTCGCGCATACGTTTCGGGTTAGGCTGATACATGTTTGTTATTATGGCGAACACCTGCCAGCACTGCATCTTCTCCAGTTCAGCCGGCGAGTCGAGTATTATTCTTATTGCAAACAGGTCATATATGCCTTCAAAGCCGCATTGCTGCTTCTTCATCTTCTGCCAGATGCTGTGAATGCTCTTTGTGCGTCCCTTCATGTGAAACTTCAGTCCGGCCTCTTTCAGCTTCTTGTCTATAGGCGTTATGAACTTTTCTATATAAGCGTCGCGGCTTTTCTTTGTCTCGTTGAGTTTCGCCTTTATCATGTAGTAGGCGTCGTGCTCAAGATATTTCAGGCTCAGGTCTTCCAGCTCGCTTTTCAGCTTATACAGTCCCAGTTTGTGTGCTAGCGGGGCATACAGATAGCTTGCCTCCTCGCTCACCTTCATCTTTGCCTCAGTGTTTGTGGTGTCCCTTATCTGCCTCATCAGGTTCACCCTGTCGGCAATCATTATCAGTATCACCCTCATGTCCTCGGCAAACGACAGCAGCAGGTTTCTGAAGTTTTCGCTCTCTATCACCGGATTCTTCTTATACAGTTCCTGTATGCTTCTGAGTCCGTGAATTATGGTAGATACGTTTTTTCCGAAGTTCTTTTCTATTTCCTCAAGCGAGTTGTCGTTTTCAGCCACGCTTGTATATAGAAGTATGGCCATCACGCCGTCGCGCTTCAGTCCAATCTCGCTCACGGCAATCTGTGCGGTCTGCAGACTCAGCAGTATGGGGTTCATTCCAAACACATCGCGCTGTATAAGGTCGTTTTCGAGAGCGGTTTTCAGATGCCTGAAGACGTTTTTCTCGTCTTCTCTTTTCAGCATGCCGTGTGCGTTCTCGCGCAGTCCGCGTATTATGTTTACAATGTCGTTTCTCTCTTTTTTGGTAAAGAACAGTTTTTCAGCCATATCCTTCTTGTATGTTAAGGGCATTGCCGCCTGTTGGCGTCTGCCGTTGATGAATTTATCTTTAAATGTCCGGCTTTGGCTTGTCTTCCATGTTTCAGCATGCGTGCCGGCGTGTATGCTTACAGGTTAATAATGCCTTTGCACGGCAACTTTTCATGGTCTGCCGGAGTACATTGTTATGCAAACTTACACATTTTTCCTGATATTTTCGGATGTTCTTTCAAATAAATTAAATAATAAGGCATTTCTGACAATAAGTAATAACTTTTTAATATCTAAAGTTATGTTTTTTAAGAAAAAAACTATATATTTGTAACTGATTTACTGAAACCTTATAAAATTATAATACTTATGTTATCACCAGAAGACTTAAAGCAGATTGCCGAAAAAGGCATAACCGAAGAACAAGTAGCAACCCAACTCGAAGAGTTTAAAAAAGGCTTTCCTTTCCTGAAGCTCGAGGCTGCAGCAGGCATAGGCCGTGGCGTCATTGCTCCTGCCGACAGTGAGCGTGCCGACTATATCGCAAAGTGGGAAGCCTATAAGGCAGAAGGCAAGAAGATCGTAAAGTTTGTTCCTGCCAGTGGAGCTGCCAGCCGTATGTTCAAGGATATGTTCGCTTTTCTCGGCGCTGACTATGACGAACCGCGTACTGACTTCGAAAAGAAATTCTTCGACAACATAGAGAAGTTTGCTTTCTATGATGAGCTTAACGCAGCTTGCGTAAAGAATGAGGGCAAGGACATCGCAGCCCTTGTTGCTGCCGGCAACTACAAGGCTGTTGTTGCCAATATGCTCGAGTCTAGGGGCCTTAACTACGGACAGCTGCCTAAGGGCCTGCTGCTCTTCCACAGATATGAAGACGGCGTGCGCACTCCTCTCGAGGAGCATCTTGTTGAGGGAGCATTATATGCGTCAAGCGCAGGCGAGGCTAATGTTCACTTCACCGTAAGCCATGAGCATAAGGCTCTGTTTGAGAAGAAGGTGGCTGAGAAGAAAGACAAATATGTTGCCAAGTTCGGCATCAACTACAATATCTCTTTCTCTGAGCAGAAGCCCAGCACCGACACTATTGCCGCCAATCCGGACAACACTCCGTTCCGCAATGCCGACGGCTCTCTGTTGTTCCGTCCCGGAGGTCATGGCGCTCTCATCCAGAATCTTAACGACATCGACGCCGACGTAATCTTTGTAAAGAACATCGACAACGTTGTGCCCGACCGTCTTAAGAACGACACCGTAACCTACAAGCAGCTCATTGCCGGAATTCTTGTAACGTTGCAGGAGAAGGTGTTCAGCTATCTGCGCCTACTCGACAGCGGTGAGTATAGCAATTCACAGATTGAAGAAATCATACGTTTCGTTCAGAACGATCTGTGCTGCCGCAAGCCAGACATCAAGAATCTTGAGGATGCCGACCTCGTTATCTATCTGCGCTCAAAGCTCAACCGTCCTATCCGTGTCTGCGGAGTTGTAAAGAATGTTGGCGAGCCGGGCGGAGGTCCGTTCCTTACCTACAATCAGGACGGCACCATCAGTCTGCAGATACTTGAGAGCAGTCAGATTGACAAGAGCAATACCGAATACATGAAGATGTTCACTGAGGGTACACACTTCAATCCCGTTGATCTCGTTTGTGCCGTTAAGAACTATAAGGGCGAGCCGTTCAATCTGCCTGACTATGTTGACAAGACAACAGGATTTATCAGCAGCAAGAGCAAGAACGGCAAGGAGCTGAAGGCTCTCGAGTTGCCGGGCTTGTGGAATGGTGCCATGAGCAACTGGAACACAGTGTTCGTAGAAGTTCCTCTGTCAACATTCAACCCCGTAAAGACCGTCAACGACCTTCTTCGCGAGCAGCATCAATAAGATAAAAATAGAGAATTGGGATTCTTTACATGCCCAATTCTCTATTTTTCTTTATTATATAATATATTTTTTGTTTTATAATTAGCTAATGCTGAACTATGCTTGCGCTTAGTGCCTTGCGTCAATGTAAACAATAAGGCGGGCTGAAAATCACAATACATTTGGATTTTTCGTTTTTCACTTTTAACTTTTCATTTTCGTAAGACGCACTACGTTTCTATTGTGCCGGCGGATCTGCGCTCCGCCGGAATTAAATATAAGGATCTATGATCCGCTAAAAATACCGCTGTCTTATGAAGTGAGTAATGAAAAATTTAATGCTATGTTTGCATTAAAAGTATAAGATGATGCTAAATAGGAAGTAATCGGATTAAATAAATCCTTATACTCAATTCCGGCAGATTAATTCTATTGATTGTCGGCTGCGCTCGGCATAACCAAATGAAATTTGCTTCTGCTCTCACTTGCACGACAATTGCAAATCAGCCGGCACATTAGTCTTGTTGCTACATAACCGGCGGCACGGGCGGCTGATTTGTGCTTTCGAGGCGGGAGTTAAAGTAGTTACAGGAGTTATCGCTTACTAATGTGAGCTAGGAGTTAGAGTCAAATGCCTTGTTGATTCTTATCATAACTTCATAATCACTACGTTTGGTAATGTACCGGCGGATCTGCGCTCCGCCGGAATTGAGTATAAGGATCTCATGATCCGCTAAAGTACCGCTGTATAACGAAAGTGAATAATGACAAATTTAATGCTATGTTTGCATTAAAAGTATAAGATGATGCTAAATAGGAAGTAATCGGATTAAAAAATTAGCTGCGCTGACCTTCGGTTCTGATATTCATTTCCGGCCGATTTTTCGCTGTGCTCAACAACTCGTGCAAATCAGCCGGCACATTAGCCTTCTTGGTTCTTTTCGCACGCACTACGTTAGCATTTGGATTTTTCATTCTTCACTCTTCACTCTTCACTTCCGTCAGGCGTTTTTCACTTTTAATTTTTAGTTTTTAGTTGCGCTTTTGCGCCGGCTCTTCCTGATGCCATGTCTGATATATACAATATTCCGGTAGCTTTGTCCCTTGCATTAAATTCTATGTAGTAGATATCTTCAAGGTCGTAGCCGGATTTTGAAGAGTCCCAAGACATTGAGCCAGAGCCTTTGCCTACGGTTTTCAGTTCTTCTCTATAATATTTGTCGCCGTTTGCCGTTTTCACTTTACATGTAATGCCCAGTGTGTATGTGCCTTCCTTCTTTAAATTATAGTCAAGGTTGTAATACTTTGTCAGCGTAGGCGTAATGGTCAGTATATAATTCTTTCCCGGTGTCTCAACCGATGTCTCTTCATAATATATTATTTTGTTGCCCGTCTTGTGATACGGTCTTATGTAATATGTTGTGCCGCGTTTCAGCGTTGTTCCGCTGTTGCCGATAATCCGTGAAAAACCGTTCAGACATTCATCATTCTCATTCATCTTTATTATTGCGTTTTCAATAGTGGGTTTGGGTGATGTTCCAATGCAGAATCCTGTTTTGTCAGGCAGTCCTGTTGTGCTGTTTTTTGTCAGCCCCACGGCTATACATGGTCTTTCACCGTCCTGCACAAAGTTTACTTTTGTTTTCAGTGCCTTTGATGTTACCACGTTTTCAGAGCTGCCTTCGCCATCTCCGTCATCGTTACCTTCACTGTTGCCTATGCAGATGTCAATCAGAGTCTTGTCTGGCAGTTCATCGCTGTCAATTTTGAAATACCACAGGTCATCTTTCTTTACCGTTGTCAGCAGACCGTTAACAAGCGTCTTATATTGCGTTGTAACCTTGGCATATCCCTGGTTTCCCGACACAAAGTTAAGTTCCATGTCATATTGGTGCCATGGGTCGCTCCATCCTTCAGGGTCTGGCGATGCCTGATAATACATCACCGTCATGCTTACCATCGCCTTGCTCTGGCTCGTCTTTACGTATGCATATTTCGTTACGCCTATCATCTGCACAGCCGAATAGCTCAGCACGTTTGGCGTACCTTGCTTGTCTACATACAATGCCATGGCCCTGTATAGTTTTCCTTCATATTCATAATAGAACTTCAGTTCGTGTCCGTTCAGGTTTTCTAAAGCCATGTCCTCATATGTTCCGTCTGTAGTGCCGTCTTCGTCGCTGTCACTTCCGCATCCTGTTGTGCATAATGCCACGCACACCATCATCATGTACGTAATAAGTTTTGATGTAAATTCTTTCATGGTGTTTTTCTTATATTCCACGTTTTATCGTGGGTTATCATTCTCTTTAATAATTCTTACAAAACATTTTTTGCAAAGATAATGTCTGTTTGTTCGTCAATGACGATTTTGTCGTTTAATTTATGTTAAATGTCTACATATAGGCATATTTTCCAGTTGACCATAAATCGTCAGTTTGTATACAGTCGCTTTTTATTTGCTTATGTCTTTGCTTTTTTCCTGAAAAGATATATATTTGCATTGCTTAAAAAATAATTAACCTAAATCAAATGTTATGAACGCTTACAGCTATTCTTGCCGCACATTCATGTCCGTTTCGTCTCTTATGTCATCTTTGCGCCCGTCACGCATGCCCTTGCGTCTTGCCTTATTCTTTGTCTTGCTGTCATTCTCGTCTCAGCTCCGTTCCGCCTTGCCCGAGCGTACCGCTGCTAACGTCAGCAAGTATGCAGACATCTGCAAGCGCAACATCTATAAGGAGATGCGCGGAATGTATCGCGAGGCTGGCGGCTCACTTAAATATAAATTTCTTGCTCCCGGCAGCAGTCAGTATCTCGATATGCTTTGGGACTGGGACTCATGGCTCAGCAACGTGGCTCTCAGGCAGATTCTTCTCGACAACGGCACGCCTAAAGACAGCATTCAGGCTCTCGACTATGAGCGCGGCTGTGTGCTCAATTCGTTGAGCTATTGCGGCATGGACGGCTGGATACCTATATGGATAGAGCGCAACGCACCTTCACGCGAAGAGATGCTCAAGAAGCGTAATCCCTGGAAGTCGAATATGCACAAGCCAACGCTGGCTCAGCATGCAGCCTTTATCGTCAGGACAATGAACGGAGATGCTGAGTGGTTGCGCGACGATTTCTATTATTTGCAGGCCTTTGTGTCTAAATATATGAACTTCCACCGCCATAAGGCAACAGGTCTTCTTTATTGGGAAACTGATGAGGCTATAGGCGTAGACAACGATCCCAGCACGTTTTATCGTCCCCACGAAAGTTCCGGCTCAATATTCCTCAACGCCCTTATGTATAAGGAACTGCAGGCCATGGCCTACATCGCCCGATGTCTCAGTTTGGGCGAGATAGCGGCTCAGTATGATAAAGAGGCAGCCGACTTGAAGTTGAAGATACAGGAGCACTGTTGGGACCCGCGCGACAAGTTTTATTACAGCGTCGACCTCAATCTGTTGCCTGTCGAGAAGCCGGCCATCAGCGGTCTTAATCCCGGCGACCTCTATCTGCATGTCGGTCAGCCGCGTAATTACGACTGCCTTATCCAGCGTTTCAGCGTGTGGAGTGGTTTTATGTCCATGTGGGCAGGCATAGCTACGCCGTCTCAGGCTGCCGACATAGTCCGTCTTCATTATCGTGACACCACGTCGTTCAATGCCCCTGCCGGCATCCGTTCACTGTCTCCGTTAGAGAAGATGTATAATCTTCGTGCCAGCGGTAATCCTTCGTCATGGCAGGGACCAATATGGATTAATGTCAACTACCTCGTTTTCCGTGGTCTTCTTAACTATGGCTACACCGCTGAAGCTCGTGAACTGGCTGAAAAGACCATTATCCTGCTTGGCCGCGACTTCGAGCGCTTCGGTGCGTTACATGAGTATTACCTGCCTGAAAACGGAGAGCCGGTGCTCAATAAAGGCTTCCAGAATTGGAACTTCTTAGTCTTAAACATGATAGCCTGGCTAGAAGGTCGCCCCACCATTTCTGAGTTTTAATCGTATAGCATAATAAATGAAGAGCAGGCGCAAAACGCAATTAAAAATGAAAAATTAAAAGTGAAAAAATATGCGCTTTATGGGATTATCATTTGGAGTTAAAGTAGTTACAGAAGTTATCGCTTACTAATGTGAGCTAGGAGTTAGAGTCATATGCATTGTTGATACTTTTCTATGTATTACTATCGATAATAATCAACATAGCGCACGCACTACGTTTGCTATTGTGCCGGCTGATTTGCAATCTGCCGGAATATAATATAAGGATCTGAGATCCGCTAAAAATACCGCTGCCTTATGAAGTGAGTAATAAAAAATCTAATGATAATTTTGCATTAAAAGTATAAGATGATGCTAAATAGGAAGTAATCGGATTAAATAAATCCTTATACTCAATTCCGGCAGATTGCAAATCAGCCGGCACATTAGTGAACGTAGTGCTTATGAGGTCAGGATAAGAATCAACAATGCATTTGACTCTAACTCTCACTTGCACGACAATTAATTTCATTGATTGTCGGCTGCGCTCGGCATAACCAAATATAATTTGCTTCTGCTCTCGCTTGCACGACAATTGCAGATCTGCTAGCACAATAGCCTTGTTGTTTTTTTTCGCACGCACTACGTTTGGTATTGTTCCGGCTGATTTGCAATCTGCCGGAATATAATATAAGGATCTTTGATCCGCTAACAGTACCGCTGCCTTATGAAGTGAGTAATGAAAAATCTAATGATAATTTTGCATTAAAAATATAAGGTGATGCTAAATAGGAAGTAATCGGATCAAAAATTAGCTACGCTGACCTTCGGTTCTTATATTTAATTCCGGCGGAGCGCAGATCCGCCGGTACAATAGCATATTTTAGAATTGGAAGTAATCGGATTAAATAAATCCTTATACTCAATTCCGGCCGATTGCAAATCAGCCGGCACATTAGCGAACGTAGTGCTTATGATGTCAGGATAAGAATCTACAATGCATTTGACTCTAACTCTCACTTGCACGACAATTAATTTCATTGATTGTCGGCTGCGCTCGGCATAACCAAATATAATTTGCTTCTGCTCTCGCTTGCACGACAATTGCAGATCTGCCGGCACAATAGCCTTGTTGTTTTTTTTCGCAAGCACTATGCGAATTTATGATAAGAATCCACAAAGCATATGACTTTAACTCCTATAACTACTTTAACTACTCTAACTACCAATAATACTAGCACATGATTTCTTCACTTCCTCCTTGTAATCACCTTTCCCGGTATCACGGTCAGTTTCATGGTGCCGTTTTCTTCTATTGCCACTTTCATATATCTGACCTTTTCCACCACCTTTCCGTCAACTTCCATTACGCCCCATTGTCTCGGACTGTCCTCAAAGGCACAGAGCTTGCCTATCGGCGGCATTATCATTCTGTATTTCGGCGGCACTACGACTCTGTCGCCCGATTTCAGTCCCCATTTCGTTCCGCTCTTAAATGGTTGTGCGTCGGTTATCCTTTCCAGTCTTTTCAGCCTTTGTTCCTGTTCCTCTTGTTCCTTTCTCAGTCTCTTTTCCGCAGCCCTTGCGCAGGCTTCCGTCTTCAGTCTTCTTAGCTGGGCTTCCATGTCGTCCTTTCCGTCTATCCGTTCAGGCGTCATGCCTTTAGCCATGTGATAGAAGCGTCCGTCATTGTCTGCCGCTATAATACTTCCGTCAGCCAGTCTGCCGCAACACCAGTATGCCCTTTCCTCGTCACCTTCAATCACGCATGCTGATGTCTCGTAGCCCGTGCTAAGCGTCAGCGCAGCCTTGCGGCACGTCTCCGGCACGTTGCTGTCAGGTATTTCCAGATAAAAGCCGCGCCATGCCAGTTCGCCGCGTCCTATGCCTTGAGCGTTCACATACACATCCTTAGTCCTGCTGTATAGCGTTCTGCCCATCTTCAGCATCTCCACGCCTCCGAATACCATCACCTCCGGCTTCTCCCTGTACAGTCTGTTTGTCCTTATGTCAATATAAAACGTCTTGCATCCGTTGTCTTTCACCTCAACGAAGTCGTTCTTCACAAACCTCATGCCGCTGTATCTGTCGATTCTCATCATCACATTACCGTCGCCGTCAACCACGCCAACGCGCATGTCGCCGAATCTCACGGCAGCCATGTTGTCCTTTATGTCAAACACCTTCGCATATTGTGCCTTCGCCGTTATCTTCCTGCCGCGTTTCAGGCCCCATGTTCCGCTCCGTTTGTCCTTGTATGCCGTCAGTGCCTTAGCCTCCGTCTCGTCTCCGTCTTTGGCTTTCTCTATATATGTCAGCAGCCTTTCGTGGTTCATCACCACTTCCATTTCGTCCTTTCCTATAGTCTCTTCGTCTGCTGTCCGTGCCGTCGCAGCCAGTTGCCTGCCACGCCTTTCCGTCTCTGCCTTTCCCGTCATCCTGCCTTCAAACATAGCCTGCCAGTCGCGTTCCCTTGTCGGCAGTCCGAACACACGATACAGTCCCACGTTGTCTATCAGCATGCACGCATCCTTGCCCTTGCTCATTCTCAGTCCGCGGCCCACCTGCTGCAGATATTTTGCCAGCGACAGGGTAGGGCGGCCCATCTGCACAAACTCCACGTCAGGACAGTCGAAGCCCTCGCTGAACACGTCAACGTTCACCATCACCTTTATCCTTCCCGCCTTAAAGTCGTCCACTAAGGCTTTACGTGTCGCCCGCGGCGTTCTGCTGTCTATCGCCACCGCCTTCACGCCCCGTCTGCTGTAGTATTCCGCAATGTTTCTGGCGTGTTCAATGCTTATGGCGTACACTATGCCCTTTTTGCCGTCGGCATAGCGTTTCATGGCGTCATACAGCCTTTCGATGCTCGTCTGCCTGTTCAGCTTCTCGTTCATCTCCTTTATCTGGTAGTCGCCGTCGGTGCCCCGTCTTTTCAGTTCGTTTATCAGTCTCTGTTCCTCGCTCTCACGTCTTATCGACACATAGTCGAACACCGACAGATAGCCGCGTCTTACAAACTCCGCAATGCTCCATCCCGATATCAGCTTGTCAAACAGATCCGTAAAACCCTTGCCGTTCATTCTGCATGGCGTGGCCGTCATTCCCAGCTTCTTAGCCTCCGGGTATCTTCGCCACAGTTCGGCGTAAGTGTCAGCCAGCGCATGGTGAGCTTCGTCTATCACTATCAGACTCGGCATCTCGTCCTTCACGTCCTCCCAGTGTCTCGCCAGCCATTGTATCGACAACACGTGGATCTTACTGGCGTAAGACAATTGAGAATTGATAATTGATAATGGAAAATTATGATTTGCCTTGTGCTTATTTATAGGCGTTGAACAACGTTTGTCACAATCTAATTGTGAAACATCGTTCGGTTTAACCCAATTATGCCTTATGAAACGTAGTTCAGCGTTAGCTAATTGTGAAACATTGTTCGGTTTACCCCAATTATGCCTTATGAAACGTAGTTCAGCGTTAGCTAATTGTGAAACATTGTTCGGTTTACCCCAATTATGAAACGTAGTTCGGTTTAACCCAATTATGAAACGTAGTTCAGCGTTAGCTAATTGTGAAACATCGTTCGGTTTAACCCAATTATGAAACGTCGTTCGGTTTAACCCAATTATGAATTGTTCTACCGTTTCCTTTATCTGCTCCACCAGTTCCCGTCTGTGTGCAACAATCCATACGCTACGCGTCCGTCCTGTCGTTTCGTTTTTATCGTTTAGTTCTTCATTCACGAGTGCAGCCAATACTCTCGTCTTGCCGGTGCCCGTAGGCATCTGCACCATCACGCTCTTGCATCTTTGCCATTCGTCAATGATGCGAGCCATTATGTCCGTCTGATAGTCGCGTAAGTAAGCCACAGATTATGGAAGTGGTTGTTAGAAGTTAAAGGAGTTACAGGAGTTAGAGTCAAATGCTTTGTAGATTATTATCATGACTTCACATAGTGCTTGCGACAAGAACCAACAAGGCTAATGTTCCGGCTGATTTGCACGAGTTGTTGAGCACAGCGAAAAATCGGCCGGAATTGAGTATAAGAACCGAAGGTCAGCGCAGCTAATTTTTTAATCCGATTACTTCCTATTTGACATCACCGCAGTGCTTGCGACAAGGACCAGCAAGACTAATGTGCCGGCGGATCTGTGCTCCGCCGGAATTGAATATAAGGATCTATGATCCGATTACTTCCTATTTGACATCACCTCATACTTTTAATGCAAACATAGCATTAAATTTGTCATTACTCACTTTTATAATACAGCGGTATTTTAAACGGATTAGGAGATCCTAATATTCAATTTATAATACAGCGGTATTTTAAACGGATCAGGAGATCCTTATATTCAATTCCGGCGGAGCGCAGATCCGCCGGCACATTAAAATCTAATGCTAATGTAGTGCGTGCGACAAGAACCAACAAGGCTAATGTTCCGGCTGATTTGCACGAGTTGTTGAGCACAGCGAAAAATCGGCCGGAATTGAGTATAAGAACCGAAGGTCAGCACAGCTAATTTTTTAATCCGATTACTTCCTATTTGACATCACCTCATACTTTTAATGCAAACTTAGCATTAGATTTTTCATTACTCACTTCATAAGGAAGCGGTATTTTTATCGGATCATAGATCCTTATATTCAATTCCGGCGGAGCGCAGATCCGCCGGCACATTACCAAACGTAGTGATTATGAAGTTATGATAAGAATCAACAAGACATTTGACTCTAACTACTAGCTCACTTTAGTGAGCGATAACTCCTGTAACTACTTTAACTCCCGACTCGAAAGCACAAATCAGCCGGCACAATGGCAACGTAGTACGTCTTACGAAAGTGAAAAGTTAAAAGTTAAAAGTGAAAAATCCAAATGTATTGTGGTTTCTACTTGTAAACACTACGTTTGCAATTGGATTTTTCACTCTTAACTCTTCGTTCTTAACTTAAAAATGCTCCTTTAACTACCAATAATATTAGCGCATGTTTTTTCACTTAAACTTTATCCTTTTGTTGCGATGTTCCACAAGAACAGCGTGTTGCCTATAATATATCTTCTCCACATTCTCTTAGGCTCTTTCAGCAGTCTGTAGGCCCATTCCAGTCCATGCTCCTGCCACCACATCGGTGCACGTGCCACAGTGCCTGCAAAGAAGTCAAACACTGCGCCTATCGTTCCTACGTGGCAGTGTATGTTAAGCTCGTTCCAGTGCGAGTAAGTCCATTTCTCCTGTTTCGGTGCCGTCATGCCTATCCACAGCAAGTCGGGGTTAGCCTTGTTTATAGCCTCTATTATGGCGTCGTTGTCTTCTTTGCTGAACTCCGGTTTATATGGTGGCGAATACGTCTCCACTGTTATGTTAGGATAGTCCACGGCAGCCCTTTTCTTTATCAGGCTCAGCACCTTTTCGCTGCTGCCCATAAAGAAACACTTACCGCCATTGCGGTTCAACTTGTCCATCTCAAACACAAACAGATCCCATCCGGCTATGCGCTCTTTAGGCTGCGACTTAGCCTTCAGCCATTTGCATGCCTTCACTATGCTCACTCCGTCAGGAATAAGCACATCGCCTTTTGTCAGGGCCTCTGCAAACAGCTTGTCCTTCAGGGCTGTGTTATAAGAGTGAGCGTTAATTGTGTTTATCAGCAGTTTGCCCTCAGGCAACTTGCCAAGTGCATCTCTGCTCTCCTGTATAGAGAGCGTCTTTAGTCTTATCATAGTGTTTATTTGTTATGCTATTCTAGTTTTACATTTTATCCCTCTGACAGTAGGGACATACCACGGTGTGTCCTAATGTAACGTCGTGATTAATAATAAGTTACCTGTTCAAATTTCGCTTTTGCGAAACTTGAAAGTGAAGATATGTCGTGTGATGACAATAAAATTCAAAAAGCAGCGTTTTTAAATCCAAACAGCCATTAGAATTTATTTCGTAGCCAAGCACAAGCACGAAACTCTGTCAAAGTCTCACACAACATGAAAAAGTTCTACATCAATAAAGTATATAATGCGTATATAGGTCTTGATGCCAAACAGCGTAAGGACCTTATCCGTCAATTAAACTCGCTTGATATACCTGTAACAAAGATTGAAGCCTATACATATCCTGAAGCTCCCGGCATCAGGCATCTTTTCTTTTATCTAAAAGATAACAAACAACCTGTGCCTTATTTCCTTTTAGAAGAAGAACAATTAGAAAAGATACAAAATCTGATATTAAAGGACTATTAATTATTTTGTTAATGCGTCATTCAATATACCTGTAATTCTTTTTTCAAACTGGTTCAGAGTAAATTCCTGTTCAAATTTCTTTCTGCCGGTATTACCCATTTCATTACAGAGATTACGGTTATTAATGAGTAACTCTAGCTTCTCTGCCAAAACTTTCGGTTGATTCTTTGGTATAACAAATCCTGTTTGCCCATCATCAATAATCCCCGAAATTCCACCTTCATTACAACTTATACAAGGTATTCCTTGTTCCATCGCTTCCAAAAGGACGAGTGGGAAACATTCATTATTATAGAATGTGGGAAAGGCAAATACATCTGCTATTTGGAAGAACTCGTTTTTGTCTTCTCCATATTTTGCGCCATAAGCGTTTACATAATTCTGCAAGCCTAAAGCCTTTATTCTGTCATTAAAAGCAGCTTCAGATATATCGCTCCATTTTCCAACAAAATGACAATGGAAATTAAGGTCTTTATCTTTCAGAATCTTACAAGCGTCCACTAAGTCCCATACACCTTTTTCTCGCATCATGTTTGAGAGGAAAAGGATATTAAAACCGTCATGTGCTTTCTTATCTAATTCTATTGTTGCAGGTATTCCATTAGGACAGATAAACACATCCTCTTTCTTTACATATTTACGTACGTCATCATATAGTGTATCTGCCAATAATATAACCTTTAAATTCTTAAAGAAATGTCTATACAGAAAGTTGTCTATAACTTTATTCTGACGTGTTGAAACTCCCTTATTATGATAATGTATAACGACTTTTTGTCCCATAGCCTTTAGCATCATCACTATTAGGAAGTCTTTATAAAAAGCACCGCCTTTTGCATTGGGAGTAACATAGCATAAATTCGGATTTTCTGCTTTTATAACATTGCGTAAAGCTGTAATTTGTTTTATAAAATCTATAAGCTTTCTTAATCCCCCTTTACCTATATCTTGTAAGTCTTTTGCAAGTGTAAGATTAAAATATTTACAATCAAAATTGTTATTAACGATTTCACTGTCATGAATATATTTCCCCACCATAGATGCGCCATGTACAGGTGGCGGCATGTGTAGCACAAAAACTATTTTATTTTTCATATTACAAACTTAATGTCTGTCCAACATTTTTATTATGAACCATAGGTGCTTATTTCGCCCTATCGTTTGCATTATATTTTTTAGTATCTCTTTAATTAAGCCTGGTTTTGTATATTTACATACTAATTGTGTATTATAATCAGGATTTTTCTTATGTAATATTGTCCGTAATTTAAACGCAGATGCTACACCTGGTCCTTTTTTTTGTCTTATTGCATATTGTTGCGATTCTTTCAATATTTCTGGGGATAGATAATCTAATTTTAAAAATCCATCGTTACATGATTTTTGTAATAAATCTGTCCAATGTGCAGAACGGGAAATGATTGAGCTTATACCTATCTTGTCATTAATGAATTCACCCACATGCAAGTCTCCAAAGCTTACGTCTGAAAGTTCTCCATAATGATCTATGCAAAGAGAGCATCTCGGGACATTAAAAAAGCCTCTCATGCCAATCCAGTATTCAGGGTAAGGAACTGATTTTACTATTTCATTATTCTTGTTTCTGAATATCATTGATCCTAAACATCCGTTATCTCTATATGCAAAAGAATATATGTCTTCTTTTTTGATGTCGTAACGGTACATTAAATATTTCTGTGATAGCCTGGTTCTGTTTGAGGAACAATAAATAGCAAAAAAGCCTATGATTCTTTCTTTTACAATTTTTGATATTGAACAGAATTTTCTAAATGATTGTATATGACAAGGCAGACCAACTATAACATATTTGCCTTCATTTTGTTTTATTTCATTTACTATTCCCTCATAAGAGACAACACAATATTTAGAGCTTCTTGCTGTTATTATTTCATCTCTATTCCTTGCAATATATGTTCGTGGCGACATAGGATTATTATTATCCCATCCTACTACAACGGCACCATCTATTATTTTCTTATCTAATAGATATATTAAAAAACTGCTTAAACATCCGCCTGAAGCTGAATGATAACGAATATCGTTGTCTATACTGTATCCAGAGAAGCATTTATCAAAGTATCCTAAATATTTATCATGTTTCAGATTCTCATTTTCGCATATTATAGACGTATACTTTTTCATGTCTATGCCCATGCCGGAACATACGTTCAAACAGCGAGAACATTCTATGCATAAAGAATTATCAACAGTAGGATAGTTTAACTCTCTGCCATGTGTAATTTTTATACAGTTCTTTGGACATGTGTCTTGACAAACTCCACAACCAAGACATAAGCCGTCATGCACCACTTGTGCAACATTTTTCTTCATCTTTTATTATGAGTATTTCTCTACTATTGTTTTGCAGAATTCATATTGATTCTTGCTGTCTTCTATCATTTCAGAAATAATATCCTGATTGTATTGTTTATATAGGTCTTCTTTGTTTTGTGTTAGGATCTGCTCACGTAATTCATTAAATGAAATATTTTCTGGCAATATAGCCCATTCTCCTCCGATTGACTTTAAAAAGCTTTTTGTTTTTCCTGGACCTCTGTAACTTACAAACGGAGTATTTACCGTTAATCCCATCAGTCCTACATGTAGCATAGATGTTATGGTAACATCACATGATGCCAGCACACCTAATAATTGTCGTGGTGACTTATATGTGTCAATAAATATATTTTTAGATTGTTTATTTGGCACATATTGATATGTCAATCCAATTTTAGGCATATGTGTGGTGATGAAATGAAATTCTATGTCGTCATTATCTTCAGCATATTTATATATGTCAGATAGTAATTTTTTATCTAAATATCGTCCCTTCTTAAACTGAAGGCATACTCGGATTTTATCTGTTTTGGGCAAAAGATCGTACTCAAAATATTCAGGAGTCCTAAACAGCATGTCTGCATGATAAGCAAAGTTCTTGCCAAAAGCTTGTTTCATCTGTTCTACATCACCGGATAAACGTACCGTACCATTTATGAATGATTCTGAACGGAAGAAGTCTATTCGCCAATGTGAATACCAAGTCTCAGGCTTTTTAACTTTACCATCGCCACCCATAGATATTGCACAGAACTTTACGCTGGGATATTTCTTTGTTGCAAGATATAAGTCTTTGAAGTCTGCTTCATATTCTCTTGCGGCCTTATTAAGTATTCTTTTATACCATCTGAATGGTGTAAGCAGTGCACCGCCTGCGATGATAACAAGATTAACATCCTTGCAAAGTTCATCAACTGTTCTAACAGATTTTAAATCGTATAAATTTGATAGTTCTTCGTCTAACTGGAACAGCTTAACATTATATCCTAGTTTTTTTATATATGTAGCAAAAGCTATTGCCTGCATGTCATCACCTACGTTGGCATAACGCAACGGGGCCCATATTGCTATTTCTTTTTTGCTCATAAAAATCTTATATGTTACAATATGATTACATTTTTGGGAAAATAAATAGTTTTATTCTTGTTTTTCTTTACCTCTAATTTTGTCTATCAATTTGTCACCAAATATATCTCTTAATATTATTGATATTGCTCTTGATATTTTACTGTGTAATGGAACCCAACTTGCTGCTCCATGATGTATTGAGTATGTATTATTTGTCATTTCAATTTTGCTTCCTGCAATAATTGTTCTAGGATTTATTGGATCAAAATAATCTGTCGCATAAATCTTTATATTGTTAGATAATTGTTGGCATTCATCTTTTATTTTTAATCCTTCATTTTCTAACAAGTATTTTGTTAATATACGTGGCGATGAATATTTCAGCTGAAGCTTTCCATCATAACAAAAATGAAGTTTACAATATATATTAAAAATATTATTAATAGTTTTATTGTCCTTTTCAGCTCCCATTATTAAGCCTGGATTAGTAAATAATACATTTTTCTTGACATGTTTATTGAAAGCAAAAAAACAAACATTTTCTCTTAAATCATCAAATCGTTTTAATACTTCAACGTCTGTATCTAGAAAAAAACCACCATATTCTTTTAAGACAAAATAACGAGCCTGATCAGAAACAAATGCATATTTTTTATACTCATATGCTTCTTTCATAAAATTATATTTTTGATATGGAATATTTGTTTCATCCCATCTCATTATTTCATAATCAGGCATAATAGTTTTCCAACTATTTATGCACTTTTCAACAATTGGTGGCAAAGGATTATTTCCGAACCAACAGTAATGAATTATTTTGGGGATCATTATTAAATGGATTTTATATTTAAATATTTTTTATTTGAGATGATTATATTTTGTATAATAATATATAATATGAATTCACTCGATTCAAACCAATATTCCGTAAGTAATAGCAAACATACAAACGTATTTAGAAGAAATAAATATAAATAGTCTGTATCATTTTTTGATTCTATTCTCATCTTATTTATCCTTTTAAACCAGAATAAATAAAATATGATGAGAAAAATAATTCCAATTTCTGCACCAAAGGCGACAAATGAAGAGAATGGTTTATTACGTGCTCCATCTGTATAAGAGTCATAACTGACTAAATCTGAATTCCAAAGAGGATATATATATTCATTGTGATATTTGGGCATATGATGTCCTAATAGTTTTGTAAATATATTATCAGAATCATCATTAATAAGAAAACAAGTTCGACTATTATAACCGCCTGGGCCAACACCTGTAAATATAACAGACATATCAGTAGTTATAAGTTCATAAAAGTTATAATACATAACTCTTTTGCGTGCATTATTTTGTGAATCATCTTTGTCAAGAAATAGTTCAATATTTTTCTTGTTATAATCTAATATATCTTTTGCTGTATACGTTAAAACAATTATAGAAAGAATTAATACTATTAATATTTTAAATAAATTTCTTAATTTAATATTTGCAATAAGATATATTACAATAGTTATAGCAAAAGTTAGAACAGTTAATCCTGAAAAGCAGAAAATAAATGAAAAAAAGAAAAAAAGAAAATTTAAAATGATTTTTTTTGATATATTACCTTTTAATATATAAGATAAATAATAAAGCATTACATAGGCATTTACAACGCTTAATCCTGATACACCTTTAAAATGTGTGCCATATAAATATCCAAAATCATCAACCGTTCTAAAAACTATAAAGCGACAAATAAATCCACCAAGATCAATTATAATTAACCAAAACCGTAAACTTTTTAAAAAAGTATTCCATGTAACAAGAGGTTTTACTTTTCTTATGTCACAAAACATTAAATAGACAATAGGAAAACATATCCAAATATATAATATAAAATTTGCAAAGTCTATATAACCTCTAAATAAACCTATCATAGATGATATGCCAATTAGAGAATATAGTATGATTATATCCTTATTAAACTCTCCTTGAAACAGATTCCTTAATGCTAATGGTAATAATGGTGTAATAAGGATTATAACAGCTCTTAGTGGACTTACAAATAATATAGATAAAATATACGATATTTTTTGTGCTTTTTGCATAGATGATATTTATTAATAAATTTTTATTTATGAATCAACATCACATATAGAATGATGCGTGTCTTGATCAAAATTAAATATAATACTATCTGGGTTTTCTTTAAAATAATTGTTTATCCTTATCAGGAAATTCTTACTTTCTATTTTTCTGTATCCTGTTGATATTAATTTTGCAGGTATTCCTCCAATGATTGATTCTGAAGGAATGGCTGAAAAATCTTTGCCAACCAAACTATTACTTGCAACGATTGTTTTATCCGGAACAATTGCTCCACCTGTTATTGTAGATGAATTACATATCCAGCAATATTCACCGATAAATATTGGAGTTGCTTGTTTTTTTACTATATTTTTATTGAAATCAGCTATATAATGAAAATTCGTATCGAATAATTGACATCTATGTACAATTCGAGATTGTGAACCGATGATTATTTCTGAATAAGCCGTGACATTGCAAAAACTGGTTATCTTTGTTCCAGCTCCTAAATCAAGCAGGCCATTTTCACCAACGTTTATTTTATTTCCACTTCCAATCTCACATGTACCTCTGAACACAACTTTGCCCCATATATTTAGCTGACTGTTGCCTGCTGCATATTGGGGCCCTCCCGGTATAGTAACATTTAATCTTACCATACCTGTTTTACATTTATCAATACATTCCATTCGGCCATATTGAGAAAATAATTTTGGCCATCCATAAACAAATACCGGGAACTTTATAGCTTGCCTTATTGGAAAAAAAACGAAATTAAAATATAACGTATATATCGGATTAAACCAATGACACCAGAATATGCGTATTATTTTTAGTGAATATTCTTTTCTTATTTTATTTATTAATTTCATTTTTTATATTGTTTAAATTTGTTATTTATTGCAGCTTTAACAAACATCCGTTCTTGCGATGTTATGCCGACATTCCATATTATAATACCAGTAACGAATATCGATATGGCAATGAAGACAAACATTAATATAAGCGTATCTGGCATCAGATATCTTATCGCGTAGTTTAATAATAACGATAGTGATAATACTGCAAATATTGGCCTTATGACATATCTGAAATAGTCATAATATGAATAGTTGATATATTGTTTAATAATTTTCAATACTACGAGCAGGTAGCATAATCTGACAAAGAATAATACGACATATACACTGACAGGTGAGGCTCCACTTTTTAAAAATACATAGGCTAAAGGAAAAACCAAAAGAAAAACTCCGCTGCCTATCATTATGTATTTTTTTAATTTTCCAACAGCCAGAGTTATTGACCATATTGGATTATTCAATACATTGATTAGTGAATATGCCAAAATCCAAATAGTAAAAATATTTGTATATTCAGGAACTTCTTTTAACCATAAATGTAAGATTCTGTCTATGCACAGCATTATTGGTAAAGAAAGCATCCATAGCATAAAGAATGAATATTTTGAACTGTTGTAAAATAGTTTTAATAAATATTCGTTATCACCTTGTGCATAAGATTTCACAATTTGCGGACGTACAGAAACAAAGAAATTTGTTGTAAAATTGTTTACTGCACTATTTATTTGAAAAGATATACCACGTGCGGCATTTACAACAGGGCCGAAAAACATATTGAGCAAGATATTCACTCCGGAATCATTTATGGCATAAACTGCTGTACCTACAGTATTCCATCCTACAATAGATGATGTTTTTTTTAATAATGATTTATCCCATATGTAATATAGTTTACATTCCTGATATCGTTTACGGCTGTAGATAAAGTATGTAGATTGTACTATTAAGGAAACAAATAGCATTAAAGAACCATACACTATAAGCCTGTCAAAAGGTGTTATACTAATTGCATACGCAATGGCAAGACGGGCACAGCCCTCAAAAATACCTACATACGAATATATGTTCATGTCCTCATGAGCAATAATTTCAGAATTAAAAACTATGCCCATGAGCGTAATGCATAATGAAATTAGCGTAAACTGATAAACCCAGATTGCGGCTGTAAGTCTTTCCGGGGGTATTGTCAGCTTATTATAAACAAACCATAATCCTATTGTTTCCCCCAAGAAAATAATGATGACTGACACTACTAAATATAAGATGAGGTGCTGGCAAAAAACATCATTAGCACCTTTAATGTTGTCTTTTCCTAATTCTACATTAAGAAAACGCTGAGTGGCATTAGCTAACGAGGACTGGAAGAATATAAACATTGAGGCCAGTCCGCCAACAACATTATAAATTCCATAATCCTCTATTCCCAACTTGTCAAGAACAACTCTTGACGTAAATAACGTGATAGCCATAAGAAACAGCATTCGTATATAAAGGAATACTGTATTCTTGGCTATTCGTTTACTTTTTGAATCCATGTTTAAAATAAAGAATCAAAATTAACACGTTCAAATGCTTCTAAGTGTCCTCCACGTGTCGCATTATATATTTTTATGCCATGTGTGTCAGCATATTTACGTGCATATTCGTATGCGATGTTCATCTCCCAGGTAGATCCTACAAGTTTTTTATCATCAGGGTTGCTGCCTGCAAAATACGATTCAGTTCCGTTGTTTACAATTGTACCGTCTTTCTTTCTTTCCAAGCCATAAGAATTATCACATCCAATGATATATAATTCGTGGAAACCCATATATGCTGCAATTTCTATCATAACATAAGTAACTGTAGCAATTGTATAAACAACATTTTCAATATCATCAGAAAACTTAGGATTGTCTAATAAAGCCCTGTCACCATTTGCATTAAACCATATGACGTTGCCTTTAATTTTACGCGTGGCGCAATAACTGTTCTTGCGAAAGAATTTAATGTCAGCAGGAATTTTATTTATTGCATTGACTAATGAATATTGATATGTTTCATCTACCACAGTGTAAAATGAAGGTCTCCATTTCGTTTGTGGAAATATTTTGTCTATTTTATTAGAAGCAAAAGAATATTCATTGTTTTTACATATCTTTTCCAAATCTTCTGCTTTCAAACTAGGGCCATTGCAAATTATGAAACATCTTTTACCTGCATATTTATTATGTAACTCTTTTATTTTTGCATTATTGCTTCTTTCTTTTCTCGATATATTGAAAAGTAAAGAACTATATAATTTTCGCAAGTTTTTAATCTTATTTTTAATTGATGTTGGCATTTTTATTATTCTATAATAATTATTATTTCATTACTGTCCAGTTAAAATCAGGACACCAATATTCTTTTTGTAACAGAATAGTTACTTTTATTCTAAAATATCTTTCCCTTCAATATATAATTTCTTATAAAGTTGTTCAGCAACATAAAAGTCCAAAGGTGTATCAATATCAATAGCCTCAATCTCATCTGTTATTACAAATTGAGGCTTCTTCCCTATAATATTGCTGTTTTTAATTAAATCTTCTTTCTTTACTACTGTAACTCCAAAGTTTAATGCTAAGATATTTGGTAAATTCTGTGAATTTGGAGCATGTTCTGGATTGTAATTTATTGGTTTGCCGTCAAGCCACATAAATTCTTTTATTGAAGAAACAGTTGCAAGACAATCATATTCAGATGTAGTTAAAAAATTATTTATACACTGTGATACTGTTGCAGGTTTAATGAAAGGTGATGTACATGGACAATATACAAATATATCGGTATCCGTAACTTCACCTAAATGTCGGAAGAATTCACTTCCACTACATTTTGATGATGCATAATATTCTTCACGTCTATGAATTTTTATTCTGTCTGAGTATTTTTTTTTAACAATTTCTATTGCTTCTTCTGAATTAGTATTAACAACAATAGAAGTGAGTTCTGGAACTTTTAATAGATTCTTAATCTTAAGTTCCATTAAACATGTATTCGCGAATGGTCTTAAATTTTTGTCTTTAACTCTTTGCGAACCACTACGAATAGGAATCACTGCTGTAATTTTCATATGAATATTTTTTATATTTAACATTAATAATAGAATATAATGTCGTAAGTTTATTTAATAAGTTGTAATTTCCCGATAAGAAACTTAGCATGGGAATACACCCATTTACATATAGGATAATAAAGAATAAGGAGAATAATGGTTATAATAATGTTATAAGGAATATTTCCAATTTCCATTTTCCTAAATGAAGTAGTTATTATATAATGTGTTGCTACAATTAGGCCTGTAGAACGAGATATATAGAATATAATATTACTATTAGTTATTTTCTTAGATAAATATTCAGATATAGAATAAAGTGGTAAAATAGCAGCATATGCCATAAATATATATAGTAAAATAGATTTCCAATAAATTCCTTGATACATATCACATCTGCCATGTAATAATGAACAACTTACAGAAAGTAAGATAAAAATTAACATCATAAATTTTCTTTTGGACATGTTTACAAATGTATTTTTATATAATGCAGTTATGACATAAAAAGGGATAGCCATTGATAATGATAAAAAATATTGATAGCAAGAAAAACTATAATTATGATATGCTACAATAAATGCCATTGATACTATAGTAAAAATAATCCCACGTGCTTTGGTTATTTTGTAGCAAACAAGTTTCACACCACCTAGTGTTAGAAAAAAACATGTAGGTGTATTTGGTATTTTAAAATTGATAATAGAGTTTATATTATTTGAATCTTTTATTATATATGGCATCACTGCTGTCCAAAGAAAATATCTTAGACATGATTTAAATTAATCGTTTACAAT